>ENA-ORBV01003398-ORBV01003398.1-microbial-mat-metagenome-genome-assembly--contig:-NODE-3398-length-31872-cov-8.882843_pt1 | contig 31872 bp, 25 predicted proteins | sample MGYA00237777_ERZ505514 | MGnify/ENA primary metagenome ERZ505514 (study PRJEB26160, sample SAMN06269048) | microbial mat metagenome | isolation source: Oligotrophic lake microbial mat | place... | reverse complement strand
AGCGTCAGATGTGTATAAGAGACAGCTATAAAAAGTATTCTTAAAATATTTTTCATACGTTGAGTTTTATTGTTTTTATTTTTGTCATATGTTATTTCACAGGTCTTGAATTTGTAAGCTTTTGCGCCTGCTTATTTCATATCTCTATGATTTATGGTTTAATAATTTTAGCTCTGATGGTTGCAACCAAAGTTGTAATTTTTTCTATTTGTTCGTTCGATAATTTGTAGTTGGATTTGCCACCAATAGTCATTACCTTTTTTGTGGTATCAACAGCTACCGAAGGCTTTTCTTCTGTAACAGCGCTTTCATCATAAATGGCTTTGATGTTTTTTAAATCTTCCAAAATAGCATATCCATCGGTACCATTTACGGTGCTCACCAACATAATTAAATTGTTTAACGAACCTCTAAATTCTCCAATACGTGCATAAATTGCTTTGTTATCTTTTACCGTTTTTGCCACTTGTGTTCCCACATACATTCCTTCAACAAATCCGCCTGCTAAAACAAGTACAGAAATATTCGACTGATCGTTTTCTTTCAAGGCTTCGTTTGAACTCAAAAATAATTCAGAAATAATATAAAGCAAAGAATCACGGTTACCAGTATTTTTTTCCATACGCTCCATCATAGCAGCTGAAAAACTGGTAGTTATTCCTAATTCTTCGGCTATTTTTTTAGAAACAGTTAAATAGGACATTACTTCCTGCGGCTGATTGAACACTGCTGAGTAACTCAAATCGGCACCATAAACACCTAAGTTTAATGCCTTACTATTTGCTGATGAATATTTAGGTCCGTTATCGGTTGGGTTTAATACTTTTTTATCATAACCCGCTCCGGCACGTTGCAACATTTGTCCCAATTGAATTGGCGATGGAATAGAATAAAATGCGTTTTCGGTCCGATGTTTCGGAGCAGAATCCAGTTCAGGAATAGTATCTGTTGTTCCGCTTTCGTTACCACCATCTCCGCTACAGCTTGCTAATAGAACAAACGACAGGATGAAACCGGCACTTAAAGAATTTTTTATTATTGAATTAATGACCATTTGTATAAGGTTTAATAGGTTAATGCAAAAATACAATCAAATATATGATATTTTTTTTAAATATATTTTGATTGGCTGAAATTGTTGATTTAAATGCCAGTATTAGTATATTTGAATACAATAATTACATGAGAAAAATTTTATCCATACTCCTTTTTTGCCTGAGTTTTCAAGGAATTTCCCAAGTCAACATCGATAGCCTGTTGAATATCTGGAAAGACTCTAAACAACCAGATACTGCCAGAATGGAAGCCCTTTCAACTCTCAGTTTTGAAGGCTACATTTACTCCAACCCCGATAGTTCATTTTACTTTGCCCAGGAACTGTATAATTACGCAACTAAAATTGGCAATAAAAAATACCAAGCCCAAGCATTGAATACACAAGGAACAACCTTTTATTTCAAAAGCGACTATGCAAAAGCCATTGATTATTTTACAAAAAGTTTAAAAATAAGAGAAGAAATAGGAGATAAAAGCGGAGAAGCATCCTGCATAAACAATATGGGAGCCATTTATACCGATCAAAAGCAAGATGTTAAAGCCCTAGATTGTTTTCAAAGAAGTTTAAAGATAAGAGAGGCAATAGGTGATAAAGACGGAATGGCGGCCTCCTACAATAATTTAGGCTCCATTTATTCTCAAAAAAAAGAACAGGGCCTTGCCATTGAATATTATTTACGTAGTTTAAAGATTCGCGAGGAACTTGGTGATAAAGTTGGCATTGGCACAGCATACAATAATATTGGCACCGTATATGTCGACCTAAAAGATGTAAAAAAGGCAAGAGAGTATTTTAATAAAGGATTAAAAATAAGAGAGCAGGTTGGAGATAAAAGAGGTGAGGCTATGTCGTGGTATAATATTGCACGAACTTTTGATACGGAAGGAGATTTAGAAACCGCTATTTTAACTTATGAAAAAGGATTAAAAATTGCAAAACAATCGGAGGCCGTGCTGCACATCAACCACCTCAGCTTGGGTTTGTATAACTGCTATAAAAAAGTAGGCCGTTACAAAGAATCGCTAGCCATGTATGAGCTCCACATTCAAATGAGGGACAGTATTAAGAGCGAGAGCAGCCAAAAAGAAATAATGCAACAAGAAATGCAGTATACTTATGAAAAGAAAAAAGCATTGGCTGAAAAAGAACGAGAAAAAGAACTAGCTATTGCAGATGAACAAAAGAAAAAACAAAAAATTATTCTTTATGCAACCGTTGTCGGCCTACTGCTTGTTATCATTTTTTCTTTTATTATTTTTAATCGCTTACGTGTTACCAGAAAACAAAAAAGTATAATCGCTGAAAAACAAAAAGAAATCCTCGACAGTATTCAGTACGCAAAAAGAATCCAGCAATCGCTATTGCCGCATGAATCCTATATTGATAAAAATTTGAAACGATTGTTGAAGAATAAAAAGAGTTAAATAAAATTTTAATCCCATTTATGAAAGCACTTATTTACATATTTTCTCTTTTATTTTCTTTCCAGGGAATTGCGCAAGTAAATTTAGATAGTCTTGGGGCCGTATGGGAAGATTCAAATCGACCGGATACTGTTCGTTTAAAAGCAATACAACGTGTTTGCATAAAAGGGTATTTGTATTCTAAACCTGACAGCGCCTTCAAGTTAGCAACTGCTATGTACGATTTTGCTTTGGAGAAAAATCTAAAAGTGTATCAAGTTTCAGCATTGAATATTATGGGCGCTTCTTGTTCTATACGTGGCGACAATGTAAGAGGAATTGAATATTTCACTCGTAGTTTAAAAATTGCAGAGGAAATTCAAGACTTTAAAAGCATGACCAATAGCTATAACAATATTGGTGTAATTTATTACGAACAAAGGAATAACGAAAAAGCGATTGAATATTATTCTTTGAGTTTAGCAATTAGCGAAAAACTGAATAGAAAAAGTGGGATTGCCTTTGCCTTGGGAAATTTAGGAAATGTATACAATAGCTTGCGGCAATATGATAAAGCATTAGCAGCACAGAACAGATGCTTGCAGCTAACAGAAGAAATTGGCGACAAAGAAGGTCACGCCAATGCGCTTCACTCTTTAAGTGTGATTTATCTTGATAAGGAGGAATATCAAAAAACACTTGACTTCAGCAAAAGAGCACACGATGAATATGAAAAGTTGGGCGACCTGCAAGGCATTGCAAACACTTTAACTTTTACAGGATTGGCTTATAACAGAACCAATCAAAAACAAAAAGCCACAGAATGTTTGAAAAAAGCTCTTGCTATTGCTCAGGAATCGGGTTTTGTAGGAAGCATGCGGGAGATCAGCAGCTATTTATATGAGATCTATAAGAAAGAAGGAAGATCCGCTGATGCCCTTGCCATGCACGAATTGTATATTACCATGCGCGACAGTATTGCAAGCGAAGAGAGCCAGCGTGTAGTGATGCAAAATGAAATGCAATATGCTTACGACAAACAAAAAGCATTGGATGAAAAAGAACAAGAAAAAACATTGGCCATTTCTGCCGAACAAGAACAAAAACAAAAAGTTATTAGTTACGCCATTACTGCGGGACTAATTTTAGTGCTACTGTTTGCATTATTTGTGTTCAACCGTTTGCGCTTAACAAAAAAACAAAAAGAAATTATTGAGTTGCAAAAAGATCTGGTGGAAGAAAAACAAAAAGAAATTTTAGCTTCCATCGCTTATGCTAAACGGTTGCAAGAGGCAATTCTTCCTCCGATGCATTTTGTACAAAAACATTTACCCGAATCTTTTATTTTTTACAAGCCCAAAGACATCGTTGCAGGAGATTTTTATTGGATGGAAGTAGTGAACAATACTATTTTAATTGCTGCTGCAGATTGCACTGGACATGGCGTTCCGGGAGCAATGGTGAGTGTTGTTTGCAGCAATGCGCTAAACAGAGCTGTATTTGAATTTGGAAATACGGAGCCTGGAAAAATATTAGATAAAACCAGAGAATTAGTGTTGGAAACGTTTTCGAAAAGTGATAAAGATGTGAAAGATGGAATGGACATTTCACTTGCCTCAATAAATAAAAAAACAGGTGAAATTAAATGGGCAGGTGCAAACAGTCCGTTTTGGTACACCAACAGCGGTGAAATATTAGAAGTAAAAGCCAACAAACAACCCATTGGAAAAACAGAAAATCCAACTCCATTTACAACACATACAGTTGCCATACAAAAAGGAGAATCTATCTATATGTTGACGGATGGTTTTGCGGATCAATTTGGTGGCGAAAAGGGGAAAAAATTCAAATACAAACCTTTGAAAGAAATGCTATTGCAAAATGCGACACTTACAGAAGACAAGCAAATGCAATTGCTAGATTCAGCTTTTGAAGTTTGGAAATCGAATTTGGAACAGGTAGATGATGTTTGTGTTATAGGTGTGAGACTCTAATCAATAATTTATTGAGCCTGCTTTCTTGGAAAATATTTGTTCTTCCATCCAATCACTTTTGCATCTACTTGTTTTTTGAAGAAGAAATAACCTCCTATCATAATAATCAAATAGGGCAAACTCATTAAATACAATATTCCAGTATTTAATTCTTTAGCAATAGAGCCTCCATTATTTAAATCACTTTCTGCAGATGCTTTACACATAGCACATTGTGCAAATGTGTTTGCATTACTCAAAACAAGTAATGCAATTAAAATACTATGTGATATAATTTTTTTGAAATTCATTTCTTCTAATAAAGGTACGAATTTAGTGCGTGTAATATGGTGAAATCATTACATATACCACAACACCGGTAATGGTAACGTATAACCAAACAGGATAACTCCATCTTGTCAATTTTCTGTGCTTCTTAATATATTCTACTCCGCCTTCCGTCTGACTTTTTAATCCATAATAAAAGGACAATAATATCAAAGGCAAAACAAGGGCGGCTAATACGATATGACTGATTAGTATTGTTAAATAAGCTGTACGAGCAGGCCCGTCAAGCGGATAGCTGGTTTCTTGCGCTAACCAGTGATAGGTAATGTATGAAACTAAAAACACGGCCGACAGAAAAAATGCAATGATGTTCAACTTTTTATGTATTGCAATATTTTTTTCTTTGATCATGTATAGAGACAAAAGCAAAAGCAAAGTACAGGTCCCATTTATCATTGCATTCAACTTTGGGAGCTTGTACACAAAATCAGGAATAATTTCTGGCACCGGAAGTATTTTTCTGTTAAGAATTACTACTGCAACAAATACAAAAATGGAAACACCCATTACAATTCTAAATACCGCTTTATCACTCATCTTATTTTATTTTGTTTCAGGTTTACCACTTACAATTTTATCTCTCTTAACATGTATCATGTACTCTGCCATCAATACTTTTATGTCTTCCATTAAATTCGTTACCGATTTAATATCTGTACCATCATAAATTCCCCTGATGCGTTTTTCTTTGTCTACCAATATAAATAATTCGCTATGAACAAAATCATCTGGACCGCCATCACCTTCTGTTGCATTTAAGAGATAGCTGTTACGCGCCATTGCATACAATTCTTTTTTATCTCCAGTAACGAAGTTCCAGTTTGCTGTATTTGCATGCACCATTTCAGAGTAGGCTTTAAGAACAGGAACAGAATCATTTTCAGGGTCAACAGTATGTGAAAGTATTTGAATCAACCCTTTTGTGTAGGCAAATTTGTTTTGTACCCGAATAAGTTCGGTGGTCATTTTCGGACAAATAGTTTTACAGGTAGTAAAAAAATAATCTGCCACATAAATTTTGCCTTCGTAATCTTTATCGGTAATCGTTTTTCCATCCTGATTTACAAAACTGAATGGGGCAATTTTATGATAAATTGTATCCTTTCCATTTGCGGCCAATTCCTTTTCTCCATAATACTGCAAATGAATGAAATTGGTTTTTCCAACTGAAAGAAAAACGTATAGTACAGAAGGGAAAGAAAGCAGAAAAACTAAGATTAATAATTTTTTCTTGTCTTTATAAAAAGGTGTTTTTGCAGGGGAATTCATTCCACAAAAGTACAAACAAAAATGGTCTCACAAAGTTTGTGAGACCATTATATTATAAGTGATTTTGTTGTATACTGAGCCTGCCTGTCGGCAGACAGGCGAAGTTGAAGGGTTAGTGATGTTCTTCAACAGGTTTTGCTTTTTCCTCATGCGACTCATGAGAAGCATCTTTTGCATCATGCCCGGCAGGAGCATCATGTCCATGACCTTTTTTTGCATCCTCATTCAACTGAATTTTCTGGTTAACAATAACCATATCCATTGGATGTTTGTTTACCTTACTATAGTTTGCTTCTTGTACACAAAGCCAAATCAAATAAAGGATAAAAACGGTGTATGGTGCAAGAATGGTCCATTTCATTGCTTTTTTCTCATCACCTAAGTGCATGAAGCTCATTACAATGAAGTATGCTTTAAAAACAGTTAAACCAATGAAGATAATCTTCAATGCTACACCAGATGTTCTGTCGTCATTTAATAGCCCCAAACTAGAAGCTTGAAAACCAATAATCAATTCAACAATTGTAACAGCAAGCATAATCCAGAAAACGTTCCAAAGCTTTCTACGCTTTTTCTTTCCATCTTCTTCGCTGTGATGAGCCATGAACTCATACTGTGGGTAATCATCGTGAAATTCTGACATACTATATAATTTTAATTTCTAAATTTTAATTTCTAAAACTTCTTGTCTCTTTGAGCACGTCTCCCTAAACGCGTCACCCTGAGCGGAGTCGAAGGTGAAGTGCCAAGACTTTTTTCTGTTATAGTAGATAGAAGAAGGTAAATACGAATACCCAAACTAAATCCACAAAGTGCCAATACAATCCTGTTTTTTCAATCATTTCGTAATGACCGCGTTTTTCGTATGTTCCTGCCAATACGTTTATAAATATTACAATGTTAATGATAACACCACTAAATACGTGGAATCCATGGAATCCTGTAATGAAGAAAAAGAAGTTTGCAAATACGGGCAATCCATACTCATTAACTTTCATATTGGCTCCATGAAAAACTTCATTGACCCATACACCATCTGCATTAACAAAATTACGCATTGCCCCATGCTCTGTTCCAACAATGAAGTGATACCACTCCCATGCTTGAGAACCTACGAACATTGCACCACCAATGATGGTTAAGAACAACCAAAAAGTTACTTTTTTCTTATCATTACGATGCCCTGCTTCCACAGCTAATACCATGGTTACAGAAGACATAATCAAAATCAAGGTCATTAAACCCACATATGCCAAAGGAATGTGTCCATCATAACCAGGGAAATGCGTAAACACATCACCTGGATTTGGCCAAACTTCAGGATGTTTGTGGCGCATAAAACCATATGCACATAATAAACCTGAGAATGTTAAGGCATCCGATACAAGGAAAAACCACATAAACATTTTTCCGTAACTAACACCAAATGGAGATTTACCACCACTCCAATCTGAGCTTGAATCTGTTTCTGTTACTGCGTGACTTGACATATATTTTACTAATTATAATTCTTGCAAAGGCAAGAGAGGTTTAAAACTTATTTCGGGTGCTAATATGCAAAATATTCCTTTAATTTTCAACGCACAAATAACAAAAATAAAAACAAAAATATCCACAGGGCATCTAAAAAATGCCAAAAAATTGCGCAAAGCCTTATTCCTAAAAGGTTTTCGGAATTGTAGCGCTGTAATCTAGATTTAATCCAAACTACTAAAACAGCACCTATTCCGAATACTAAATGGGCTAAATGCAAACCTGTCAATATATACATGAATGAGCCTCCTGCATTGCTGTCGCTCCCTGCAAAAAACACTTTTTGATCAACCAAAACACCCCAAGCCTGAAATTGACAAATAACAAATGTAAATCCTAATAAAAGTGTAATTAAAGAGGAGATTTTCATCCCTTTAAAATCATTTTTACGAGCTGAAGATAAAGTCCAATTCATTGTAACGCTACTGATGATAAGCACTGCAGTACTTACATAAAACAGTTGTGGCAATTCAAAATGAATCCACTTTCCGGCACCTCTGCTTACAATATAAGCGCTGGTACATGCTCCAAAAAGCATTACCATTGATACCATAGCCACCCAAAGCAAAGGGATTGCTACTTTTTCTCTGATTTGACGTTGTTCGTTAGCTGCTGACAGAGGTGTTTCCATTGAAATAGTATTATCCATAAAGTACTGCTAATTGAATTGCGGGTAAATAAAAGAAGGAGCCGAACATCAACTTGCGTGCGGCTTCTACTGTACAATCTTTGTACAAAACATATGCTTGATATAAAAAATAAATGCTGCAAAAAGAGATAATCAATGATGAAATGAATCCTGAAAAGTGAAACATCACCGGCATTAAACTAATTGGATATAAAAAAAGTGTGTACACCAAAACCTGAAAAGCACTGCTTTTATCACGACCACCAGGTGAAGGCAACATTTTGAATCCTGCTTTTTTATAATCATCGTCCAGCACCCAAGCAATTGCCCAAAAATGAGGAAACTGCCAAATAAATTGTCCTGCAAATAAAATCCAACCTATTAATGGAACACTCCCAAAACCTTCTGTAGCAGCAACACAGCCTAATAATGGAGGAATTGCTCCCGGAAATGCACCTATAAAAACAGCAAAAGGGGTGACTCTCTTTAAAGGAGTATACACAACTGTATAAAGCAACAATGCTAATAATCCAAGTAAACCGCTCAAGGGATTCATAAAAACCCACAGAATTGCAACCCCAGCAATCCCGGTAACAGAAGCCAATACCATGGCTTCGGCAACACTCATTCGCTCTTGCGGAAGCGGACGATTTTGTGTGCGTGTCATTAATTTATCTAAATCCCGCTCTATAATTTGATTAAAACCATTGGAAGAACCTGTTACCAAAAAACCTCCCAGCACCAACCAGCCCATTTTTACCCAATCAAGTTCTTTGGAAGCCGCAGCAAAAGCAATGGCAGCAGAAATAACAACCAATGAAGCCAAGCGAAACTTCATAAAGGTTGCGTAATCACGCAATTTACTCGTTTGAAGTTCTGATTTTTCGATGATATTTAGGTTTTCGGTTTGCAAATTGAAAGGCTTTTTGAAAAAGCAATGCAATTTTACCAATTATTATGGGATTTGGAAAGGGAAAAATGAGAATTTAGACTATTTATCGATTGTAAGAGATGAAATTGATTGAGGATTTGGATTCTAAATTTGGAAAACTCCCTCCATCTTATTCTGCTTTTAAAAAAATTTATTTTCTAAAAGGGTTCCCTCAAAAAAATAAAAGAGAATATAATTCTATTCATCAATTTGAAATTATATTTACCAAAATATTTATGAACATCAGCAACTAAATACTATCTTTATCGTAAACGAATCCACTCCTAGAATTTGTACGTAGATTAAAACGTAGAAAACCCGAAAATTAGAACGCAAAAATTACATTTGAATGATGAAACGGATACTTATTCTATTAGTCTTGGTTTTATGTGTCCCATTTGCTGCTGTTTCAACGCACATTGTGGGAGGGACACTTACATATATATATAATGGAGGCTCTTCATACACAGTAACACTTAAATTATTTCGTGATTGTAGTCCGAGCTCTGCTGCTTTTCCTGGCTCTGTAACCATCAATGTTGCCGGATACAACGGAGCTACTTTTACACCAAGCAAAGATTTTACGATGAACTTGGGAACGGTTACCAATATTCCACCGGTACTCGATCCTTGCGCCATTCCTCCTACACCAATGCCTTGTGTTCAACAAGGAATTTATACTACAACTGTAAACAATCTTCCGCCAAATCCGGGTGGATATCATTTATACTACCAAGTAATTGCACGTAACTTAAGTCTTTCAAATGTGAACGCTGTATGTAATTGTGTTGGGGAAAGTTTTTACGCATACATTCCGGGTGAAACCGTAAGATGGTTTGAAGATTATACACTTCCAAATAATACAACAACAGATGCCGGTGCAACTGCATGGACAATTGCTGCGGGAGTTCCTCCTCCTTCAGGTGCTGCAGTACAAACAAATGTATTTCAAGTAATGGGAGCAAATAACGCATCCGAAACATGGACATCACAAGTTGTAAATATTTCTTCCTGCACCTCAACTAATATACGTGTAGCTCTTTCTGAAAATGGAACACTGGAACCCAACGATTCTATTTTAGTTTATTATCGCTTGAATGGCGGACCGCTCACACTTTTTACGACAAATGGTTTTATTGCAGATGACTTTACAGATGCAGTGGCATCTGTTTCGGGATTAAGCGGCACCACAGTGCAAGTCATTATTCGTGTACATTATGATGCAGTTTCTACTGCAACTGAATTATACCGTTTTGATAATGTTTCCATTTCTTGTAGTGATTTTTTACCAAACAACAATCCTGTGTTCACATTGTTTCCACCACTTTTCCTTTGTGTCGGACAACCATTTACATTTGATCATTCTGCAACCGATGCAAATGGTGATTCCTTATATTATTCTTTTTATACACCTTACAATGGTGATAATGGTGTTGGACCACTTGATCCAACTTATGTTGCCAACACTGCTATTTTCACACCCATTGTTTGGCAACCGGGATATTCATTAACCAATCCGCTTGGCGGACCAGCATTAACACTCAATCCGAATACTGGTTTGTTGACCGGAACACCTACTCTGATTGGACAGTTTGTTGTTGGAATTTTGGTGAAAGAGTATCGTAACGGAAATTACCTGAGCCAAACGCTTCGTGATTTTCAGTTCAATATTGTAAACTGTCCACCTCCACCAGTTACCATTGCTGGAAATGACATTATCATTAATGATGGTTGTATTGGACAATTCAATGCTACTGGATACAATACTCCAACAGTAACATGGAATTCAATTGCACCCGGAGCACCTGGAGCATTCAACAGTTTTTTATCATGTACTTCAGGATGCCTGAATCCAACTGTTGCTTCAAGTGGAACACCACCAGCTTTTGTGGATTATGTTATTTGCGGAATATCTTCTACTTGTAATCCAACAATGGTTTGTGATACCGTGCGTGTAACTTTTAATCCTACACTAAACGTCACCATAGCTCCTTTAAACCCAACCATTTGTTTTGGTTTAACCTCTACAAACATTACTGCTACAGGCAGCGGAGGAACTCCTCCATACAGCTATTTATGGAATGGCATTAATCCTTCTCCAACTATTTCTGTTGGTCCGGGGAACTATACGGTTGTACTTTCAGATGCTTCAGGTTGCCCTCCAGCTACGGCTTCTGTTACTGTTACTGCATTCAGTGTTCCTATTTCTGCAAACGCAGGAGCCAATGATACGAGTTGTGCGCAGAGTCCGAACACTATTCTGAATGGAATTGTCACGGGAGCAAGCGGAGGTATTTGGTCAGGAGGAGCTGGAGTATTTAGTCCAAGCAACACTACACTTTCGGGAGTAGTTTATATTCCAACAGCGGCAGAGGTTGCAGCCGGTACAGTAAATCTAACACTTACCACAACCGGCAACGGAACTTGTCCGGGTGCTTCTGATATTGTCACCCTAACCTTTTTAAATTTTACAGGAACGCCTGCTGTAACGCCTGTCAATATTAGTTGTTTTGGCACAAACAATGGTACCGCAACGGCAAATGTCACCGGTGGAATTCCTCCTTATACTTATTTATGGAATACCGTTCCTATTCAAACAACGGTAACAGCAAGTAATCTAGGACTCGGAACATATACTGTAACAATTACAAATGGCATTGGCTGTTCTGCCACTGCGACTGCAACAATCACACAACCAACAGCCATCAGTTTAAACAATACCGTAACAAATATAAATTGTTCGGGAGGCACAACAGGAACGATTGCAATAAGTCCAGTAGGCGGAACACCGGGATATACTTATCTCTGGTCACCGGGCGGACAAACCACATCATCAATCACAGGACAAGCTGCGGGAACATATACGGTTACGGTTACGGATTTGAACGGATGCATTATCACAAATAATTATACCATTACACAACCGGCCATCATTGCTATTGCATTAACAACAGTAAATATAAATTGTTTTGGAGGCAACACCGGGTCAATAGCTACGAGTGTTACAGGCGGAACACCAGCTTTTACTTATAGTTGGACGCCAAGTGGTGGAACAGCTCCTACAGCTTCAGGACTAAGCATTGGAATCTATACGGTAACAGTAACGGATTCTAAAGGATGCACAAGAACTGCTTCCACAACTATTACCCAGCCGCCTAATCTTACTGCTACTATTGCAAAAACAAACGAAACCTGCAACTATCTAGATAATGGAACGGCCACAGCAAATCCTCTTGGAGGAACTCCTGGTTATACGTATCTCTGGAACCCTGGCGGATTAACCACTTCAATGGTAACCGGACTTGCTAGCGGAACCTATACATTAACTGTGACAGATACAAATGGTTGTACTAGAACAGTTATGACAACAATAACACAACCTCCAGCATTGATAGTAAACTTTACAGGTCTTGTTAATGTGAGATGTTTCGGTGGAAGCAATGGTTCTGTTCATGCGGCTCCAACAGGTGGAACTCCCGGTTATACTTATTTGTGGGCCCCCGGTGGACAAACTACTTCAACTATTACTGGTCTTGCCGCAGGAAGTTATACTGTAACAGTTACAGATACCAGAGGTTGTACAGCGCAAAATATTGCTGCAATTACTCAACCTCCTCTACTAACTGTATCTGTAGGAGCAACACCACTTACTTGCTTTGGATCAGCCAACGGAACAGCAACCGCCACTCCTGCGGGAGGAACACCGGCATATACATATTTATGGATGCCAGGTGCTTTAACAGGATCAACTATCACCGGTTTGGCAGCGGGGACCTATACCGTAACGGTTAAAGATTCTAAGTTATGTTCTGTGACAACTACAGTTGTTGTTACACAGCCGGCCTCTATTAATCTTACTACCAGCGTTATCAATTCAACCTGCAGTACAGCCAATGGTCAAGCTTCAGTTGTTGCAACAGGAGGTGTTCCACCATTTACCTATTTATGGTCTCCAACAGGAGGAACAGGAAGTACTGCAACCGGACTACTTTCGGGAGCATACACCGTTGTAGTTACGGATGCAAATGGTTGCACAGCCACTCAATGGGCAAATATTAACGACAACTCAGGTCCAACTGCGACCATTTTTTCAATCATAAATGTTACCTGCTTTGGAGGCTCTAATGGCTCTGCAAGTGTAGGTGTTGTGGGCGGGACAGGGCCTTATACTTATACATGGCTGCCAATAGGCGGCTCTTCTCCTGTTGCTACTGGCCTTACAGCTGGTACATATACAGTTACTGTGTTAGATGCAAATGGCTGCATTTCCAATGCTACTACCAGCCCTAACATTACTGAACCTCCGCCTATATCTATTTTTGTTACAACAAGCGATGCTAATTGTTTCGGCAGTAATGATGGAACGGCCACAGCCTCTGCTAGTGGAGGAACTCCGGGTTACACATATCTTTGGCTGCCTTCGAGTACAAGCGGAAACACAATCAGTACACTAACTGCAGGAACATTTACTGTTCAAGTTACCGACACGAATTCGTGTGTACAAACAACAACATTTACTGTTGCTGAACCGACAGCTGTTGCAGCAAGTATTTCTTCGTCCAACAATGTAAGTTGCTTTGGTGGAAATACTGGAAGTGCTACCATTCTGGCTACAGGTGGAACAACTATATATAGCTATAACTGGCTGCCATCTGGCGGAACTGGACCAACAGCAAGCGGATTAATAGCAGGAACCTATACTGTAACAGTTACAGATGATAACAATTGTACCGCTACAACCAGCGTTATTATTACAGAACCTGCTACAGCACTTACATCTGTGGGAACAGGGTCAACAATCAGTTGTTTTGGAGGATCAAATGGAACTGCTTCCATCCTTACTTCAGGAGGAACACCTACGTATTCTTATCTATGGCTTCCTGCAGGAGGAACAGGTTCTTCAGCAACGGGACTTCCAGCAGGGGCATATTTTATATTTATCTCAGATGCAAATGGCTGTTTTACAAATGAAATCATTACTATAACAGATGTACCTCCTTTGGTTACCAATCTCGCGTCTGTTCAACCATCATGTGGTTTGTCAAATGGCGCTATAACACCAATGGTTACAGGCGGAACAGGCCCTTATACTTATTTATGGTCTCCGGGCGGAGCAACTACTCCAACAATAAGCGGACTTAGTCCAGGCACATATAATGTGGTGGTTACGGATGCGAATAGCTGTACAGCCTCTGCTTCTGCTTTGTTGACGAACATTCCTTCTCCAACTGTTTCTATTTTAACAACCACAAACGTATCTTGTTTTGGTGGAAACAACGGTAGTGCAAATGCTATTGTTTCATTGGGAACACCGCCTTACATATTCAGCTGGTCACCATCAGGTGGAAGTGCATCCACAGGAACAGTATTATCTGCAGGCAATTATACCGTAACTGTAACGGATGATATCGGTTGCACAAGTACTGCAACAACTTCAATTACACAGCCATTACCACTTGGCATTTCAGTAACTTCTTTGACCAATGCATTGTGCAATGGCAATAGTAATGGAACAATTACTGTTTCAGGTACGGGCGGATCTCCGGCTTATTCTTACTCCTGGAGTCCAATTGTATCTACGCTTCCTTCTGTTTCAGGACTTGCTGCTGGCAGTTACACAGTAAATGTGAACGACATAAATGGTTGTGCTACATCTATTTCTATTCCTATTACACAACCTGCAGCACTCACTTCAGCTGTGGGCGGATCAACCAATCCATCTTGTTTTAATGGAACCAATGGATCTGCATTTGTTTCTGTTGCGGGTGGAACAATTCCATACAGTTATTTGTGGTCGAATGGACAAACAGGAAGTACAGCAATAAATTTAGGAGCAGGGTTTTATACAGTAACCATCACCGATTTTAATGGATGTACATCCAGCAGTATTATTCTGATAACACAACCTACACAAGTTATTACTTCTGGTGGACCAAACGATACGATTTGTTTAGGTTCTTCCGGATCACTAACTGCCACTGCTACAGGTGGTGCGGGAGGTTATTATTATGCTTGGCAACCTCCATTTATAATTAATTCCGGAACACTGGTTGTTTCGCCTACCACCAACACAAACTATATTGTAATTGCATACGACATGTTAGGTTGTGCAGGTGCTCCAGATACTATTTCAATCATTGTATACAATCTTACAGCAGCAAATATAGATGCTATAACACTTGTTTCACCAATCTGTCCCGGCCAAAGCACTACTGTTTCTGCAATCGTAACAGGTATAACTGGACCACTAACCTATTCCTGGAACAATGGATTGGGAACTAGTCCGGGTCCAATTACAGTTAGCCCATTGGTTACTACAACATACATTGTGTCAGTAACCAATTCATGCGGAACAACAGTAATGGACTCTGTACAAGTACTTATCAGTCCTCCACCAACTGTAATTATTTCTTCTGATCCTGATGTTGTTTGTGTTCCAAGTGTTGTTCAGTTTTACGACAATTCTGTTTCAGGAAACCCTGCAGACCCAATTCATACTTGGTTTTGGACATTTGGTGATGGGAGTACTTCCACTTTAATAAATCCAACACATCTCTATACCACACCTGGGTCTTATTTAGTGACCTTAACAGTAACAACAGGAAACGGCTGTACTAATGCGTCCGCTTCGCCTTTGGTAATCAATGCATACCCTTTTCCTGTTGCGGCTTTCTCTATCAACTCTTCTGTTTTAGATTTGCCTTATGATCCGCTGATCTGTAACAATATGTCGATCGGAGCTTCTACTTATAGTTGGAATTTTGGTGATGGAATTGGTACTTCTACAGCAACAAATCCTCAATATACTTATACCACTGTTGGAAGCTACCCTATAGAACTAATCGCAACAAATATTTATGGTTGCTCCGATACTGCTTATGCTGTAGTTGAAACAAACACCGACATTGTTTTCCCGAATGTTTTCACTCCAAATGAAGATGGATCTTCCGGTGGTTCTTACGATATAACAAGTCTTACCAATGATGTTTTCTTCCCTTATGCTTCAGGAGTTGAAGATTTTAAATTGCAAATTTTTGACAGATGGGGAGAACTAATTTTTGAGAGTGTAAATCTTTCACAAGGATGGGATGGATACTATCGAGGCAAAATATGTCAACAGGATGTTTATATTTGGAAAGCTTATATTAAATTAAATAACGGAAGAAGATTTAACAAAACAGGTGATGTTACACTACTTAGATAAGAAAAATATTTTTTTTATTCTGTTGCTGATGGCTATTCAACATCTATCGGCACAGATCACTCCTATGCAAGCAAATCAATTGTGGTTAAAAGCCGACAAAGCATTTGAACACGGAGATTATTTGTCTGCGTTAACCGGCTATGGCCAGCTTTATCCTTCCGACAGCACTAATGCAGAGCTCAATTACAAATTGGGTGTTTCCAATTTTAAATTAAGAAAATATAAAATGAACTCTAAAAAATATTTTGACAAAGTAAACCCTGCTGACTTTCCTGAAGCATGGTTTTATCTTGGAAATTTAAATCATCTTCTCAGAAACAATGATTTGTCTATTGAAAATTTTCGATCTTATAAAAACAGTAGCTCCGAAAAAGAGCATAGTATAAAAGAAATTGATAATCTGATTGCAAAATGTCAAACAGCCTTGCTTCTTGAATCACAACTCGACAACAATGTTCAAATTGAAAATTTGGGAAACACCATTAACACCGAGTTTGCAGAATATGCTCCTTTGATTCCCGTTATGGAAGATTTTATAATTTTCACATCACGCAGAAGCAATTCTGTTTATACAGAGAAAGATCCGATGGGAGAATATTTTGAAGATATTTATATGTCATCGAAGTTTGGAGATATCTGGCAAGATCCACAAATGCTGAATACAACTATCAACACTCCTTTGCATGATGCATGTACTGGTTTGTCAGCTGATGGAGAAAGACTCCTTATCTACAGAACCAGCAAAGATCTTTCGGGTGGCGATATTTATGAAAGTGCACTCGCGTTGAACAAATTCGGTACTCCAGTAATTCTGAATTCAAATTTGAATTCTGAAAAATATGTTGAAGCAAGTGCTTGTTATTCTCAAGACAACAACACCATCTTTTTTTCCAGTAATCGTTTAGGCGGATATGGCGGAATGGATTTATACATGATGAAAAAATTATCAAATGGTAAATGGGCAATGCCGTTTAATCTTGGTCCGAATATAAATACTGCATTCAATGAAGATGCACCTTTTGTTCATCCATCCGATGCAGTCTTGTTTTTCAGTTCAGAAGGACATACGAATATGGGCGGTTATGATATTTTTAAATCAAATTTTGATGAATTGGGTAATTTTTCCGATCCAACAAATATGGGTTATCCTATCAATACAAGAGATGATGACATTTTCTTTGTATTGAATACAGATGCGACCACCGGCTATTTTTCATCTGAACGTTCAGGTGGAATGGGCTCACAGGATATTTACAAAGTGCAATTTTCTCCGAACCCTTTGCCATTGAATGTTTATTCAGCTCATATAATAGATGAAAACAACGATCCAATTAAAAAAGCAGAGATTGTCATCACAGATCTTTCAGCAAAAACAATTTATGGTATTTATAAATCGAATGAACAGTCGGGAAGAATCGTAATTGTATCTGTACCAAACAAAGAATATCAAATCACAATAAAAGCAATAGGATACGAACCTTACACTACAAATATTATTTTAACATCAGATAATGATTTATCATACAGATTAATTAAACACGCACAATGAAGATTTATTACAGGTTTATAATTTTATTTTTTATCCTAGCAAACAGCACAAAGCTGTTTAGTCAGGATATGCATTTCACACAATTCTACTCTTCTTCACTGTATTTGAATCCTGCCTTTACTGGTGCAAATGTTTGTTCGCGCTTTTCTTTAACCTACAGAGACCAATGGCCGGGAGTTGCAAAAGCATATAGAAGTTATTTAGCTTCTTATGATAACTTTATAACAAAGTACAATGTTGGTGTTGGCGTTTTGGTTGGAAGTGATGTTGCAGGAACAGGCCGATTGAGAACCACCATTATCAATCCATTAATTGCTTACGAAGCAAAACTGACTAAAAAATTATATTTAAGATTGGGCGCACAGCCGGGGGTAACAATGAAAAGCATTAACTATAGTAACCTAGTTTTTGGTGATCAGATTGCAAGAGGAGGTGACATACCAACTATTGAAGACCCAACACAAACAAAAATTTATCTCGATATCGGAACTGGAGCACTATTGTATACAAAGAAATTTTGGGCTGGACTTTCTTTATATCATTTGAACAGACCAAATGAAACGCTTTTGGGAGAAAACGGAACTAGCACTTTGCCAATTAAATATTCCCTCCATTCCGGCTACAAGATTATGTTAAACTCGGAAGAAAAGGATCTTTCAAAACAAAGAAGTCTTTCACCTGCAATGAACTATAGAGCGCAGTTGGAATTCGATCAATTGGATATTGGGTTTTATTATACCCGCGATGTTTTGAATATAGGTTTATGGTACAGAGGACTCCCTGGTTTCAAGCCCTATAAACCAGGTTACGCAAATCATGATGCCATTGCGATTTTAATCGGTGCGACAAAAGATAGATTCAATATTGGATTTAGCTATGACATCACCATTTCAAAACTTACTATGCGCACATTTGGTGCAACAGAGCTTACATTGTCTTATCAGATGTGTAAGCTAAACAAGAAAAAGAAAAAACCAATTCTTGTTCCTTGTCCTAAGTTCTAAATGCTTTAATAATCATTATACAAATTACCCAAATCGGTTTTGATGCCCACAAAAACAAAAGGCATTTGTTTTTTAGTATAAAATGCTTGTTCAACTCTGTAGGCAAAACCCAATTCAATTTTCAAGTTCATGTGTGTGTCCAACATATATGCACCACGTAACGAAACAGTCGTCAACTTAGTTTGAAACCCTTGAGTAGTGTAATTATTGTAATCGTCTGCACGATTCACATAGGATACAAAAATATTTTTTCCATAATCTGTTCCACCGCTATCAGCACCATAAACAGCATAGGTGTATTTTGCTTCAATAAAGATTCGTTTGTGCCGGAAATTTAGAAATGTTGCCGACTCAATAAAATTTGCACCCAATGGATGCGCTAATGGCTGATTCATGTGTCCGTAATTTTGTTGCACACTTCCGTGAGCATATGTAAACGGACGAACATAATTGAATTCGGTTTGAAAATTAAGGTGTTTGATTTTAAATAAATCAAAGCTCTTGAAGCCAATTTGATACGCTTGTTTGTTTGCCCACCAACCCCATTTAGCTGCTGTGTCTCCAGTAATTGAATGTTTTAAATCAGCAACCACTTCTTTCAATAAAAACTCATCCAACAAAAGTTGACCGTACAATTGTTGTTTTTTTGCAATTTTAATTTTGAAATTTAATCCAACAAAAGCATTGTCGCTTGAGCCTAGTGAATATTCTGTTGGACGAAAAAACATAATCGGATTTAAATAATTAACATCGTAACCGCGGTGACGAGTACTATCAGACCCTTGCCAAACAATGGATTCGAACAAACCAATATTAATTCTTTTTGTTGCGTTCCAACTCAAATGGTGAAACGTTGCATATTTATTCAGCCAATCTTTTTTAAATCCGGAAGGGTGTGTTGCATCTTTCATTACCGTAAATAAATTTACGTAGCTGAGTTTCCATACATTGGTTGTAATTTTCAAATAGGGATATGGTGCAGCCACATCTGATAAGAATAAAGATCTATAACCATCTCCCCAGAAATGTTTATCTCTACCTACCTGAAAATTAAAAATTTTATTTGGAGAGTAGGAAACATATCCCGAAAAATATTGATGTGTATATTGCGGATGCAAGGAATCGTCTTTAGAAAGATAAGCATAACCCATTCCTGGGACAACTCTGCTTTCGCGGATTGTGGAATCCATAAAAGAAGTATAAACACCTTTTGCTCCATAACCTGAAACACTAAATGCTACTTTATCTTTATAGAAACCAAGCACTGTTGCACCAATTCCAAAATCACTTGTTGCATGTGAATTAGTTGACATGTCATACCCGCCTTGTGCTGAAAGAAGCGGATAAACTTCTATTTGAGCTTTCGCTTTTTTGTCTTTTTCTTCTGCTTTTGTCCCAGATAATAAACGAGGGAAAACGGCAGTAGAATCTTTTATAAGATTTATTTCATGCAATCGGTATGGCTTAATGAAGGTGAACGCCTTTTCCTCTTTGTTGTTGTAATAACTATCAATGCCCCATAAAAAATCACGACTGAGTGTGTAGTTCCATTGCTGAGAAAAAACAAGTTGATTCATCAGCAAAAAAAAGCTGATTAAAAAAGGGATATGAAACTTTTTAGTCATTGTCCTTTGCTGTTCTGTTTTTCTTTTTCTTGATAAAAAAAGGAATTTGAGCAAGTGTTAATGATACTGCTGCAACAATCATAAGTGCAAAATTGGCATTCATACTCGACATGGCAAGACCAACAGTTAAGACGATTACAAGAATGTTAAACAAATAAACAGTAACAACAGTTCCTTTATGGCTCAAACCAATATCTAACAAACGATGGTGCAAGTGATTTCTATCAGCAGAAAAAGGAGAAACACCTCTCACTGCACGGTAAATAAAAATACGAAGTGTATCAACAAGTGGATATACTAAAACCGCCATTGCAAAAATTGGTTTCGAAACATTGAGTATCGCTTTGTTTTCAATTGTACTCACATCGTACCCGATTACTTTAATTGCGAGAATACAGATAATCAATCCGATGGTTAAGGAACCTGAATCGCCCATGAATATTTTTGCAGGAGAAAAATTGAAAAATAAAAATGCAAACAAAGAACCGGACAAAGCAAAAGCTAAACAAGCCATTGCAGGATCACCAGCTAAAGCAAACCAGGCTCCGAAAGCAGTAGATGCAATAAACCCCACACCACCAGCCAATCCATCCACACCATCAATTAAATTGAATGCGTTCACAACAACTATGTAGGTAAAGAGAGATAAAAAAACGCTAGTCCACAAAGGCAATACATCTATCCCGAATAATCCATGCATACTCACAATTCGAATGTCGGCCATGAGCACTAAAACCATTCCTACCAAAACGTGCGCAACCAATTTTTTTACGGGTGCAGTTCCTATAATATCATCTTTTACTCCCACAAAAAACATAACCAAAAGAGTAGCGACAATAAATTTATAATCGCTCATGCTTTTTGCTAATTGCGGAAAATCATCTCTTTGTTCTGGAAACCAAAGCGAATATGCAAACAGAGTTCCAGCAAAAATGATAACGCCTCCAATAGTAGGAACCATGCGTGTATGCAATTTACGGGTGTCACCGGGTGCATCAAACAGACGTTTAAGTATTGCTACTTTTATCAGCGATGGAGTTGATAAGAGCACAACAAAAAAAGAGGTGACAAAAACGAGTATTAAAAATTCCATGTCTTAAAAATCATAATAAAAATTAGCAAGCGATGTTCTAATTCCGAAATATACGAATTGTGTAGCAATTGTACCTTTATTTGTGCTTTCTGTACGATTAGTGAAACCCAATACAATATTAAAATTTGTGGAAGGATTTACTAGATATCCAATATGTATATCTTGCGTAGTAATGGTTGTTTTCAACCCTTGTGTTGTGTGAATATTCTCCAATGTTTGAGTAATTGGAAATTGATTGTCTGCTTTAAAAATGTTCCCACCAAAGTTCTTGTTCAGACTATCATTTCCTTTCACAGCATAATTTCCTTTTAGCTGAATGAAAAAATCTTTGAAACGATAATTAATAAATCCTAACATTTCTGTAAAATTTGCTCCTAATGGGTGAGCCAGTGCTTGATTATAATGCGAATAGCTTTGGTAAGGATTTTCAGCTGCGTAAGCATATGGTCGAACGCTATTGTATTCAATTTGAAAATGTAAATTTTTAATAGTGAACAAATCAAAATATTTAAATCCTGCCTGATAACCATGCTTGTTTCCAATCTGATCATCGGCATTAGTTATATCATCTAACATAAATTGTCCGTAAAACGAAATGGATTTTGTAATTTTTAATTTCATGGTCGCTCCTAACAAAACATTGTTTTTATTATGCAAGCCATAAGCCAATGAGCTAACACCAATAATTGGATTGTACGTATGGAAATTTGTATGCTGACGATTCATGGTATCTGCTGCTTCCCATATCATTCCTTGAAACAAGCCCAATTGCAAACGTTTAAATAAATTCACGCTTAAGAATTGAAAACTTCCGATCTTTTTCTGAAATAATCTTTCCACATTCGGGGGAGTTTTTACTCCACCCGTTGTTAAATTCATAAACGAAGTATACAAATTAGTGTACTGAATGTTTTTGTAAGTACTAGTAATCCTTGCGTAAGGATAATTAAATGCGTTATCGGATAATAACAGAGAACGATAACCATCGCCTACAAAATGCTTTCCATGTCCAACTTGTATGTTGAACATTTTAATGGGTGAATAAGAAATGTAACCCGAAGCCATTGCAAAATCATAACCATTTGTCTTAAATTTTTTTGCACGACCTTGTCCTGGAACTACATCATACTGATAATTTGCTGTTTGAGGGAATAATTTGTTTGTTCCTGCAATGTAGTTGTCGATATACTTTGCGTAAGTTGCTTGGTTTTCATAGAAGGATGTTTCAAAAGAAAATTTACTGCCTATGCTTCCACGAACTAAAAAACCTCTGGTGTTCTTGTAAAGTTTTTCTCCGCTTGTATCGGCTAAATCTTTCCCGAATTCAAAATTAAAGAGCGGGTCGATTGTTAGATGAAATTTATCGATACTGTCATTAACAATTAACAGACTTTCTTTTTTTAATTTTCGGTATAATAAAGATTTTGATTTGTCCTTTACTTTGTAAGTTGTCGGAACAATGTATGGTTTAAATGGTGAAGAAAAGAAAACAGGAGACGCTTCAACCATAACAACAGGCACAACAATTCTCATTGAACTAGGACTAGTTGTTTCTTTTTTTATATAAGAACTATCGGCTATTTTTTTTGCACTTTTATATGGCAATCCCCACTCTCTATTCAATGGCAAATTTCTCTGTGCCACAAGCAAAGTTGGGAGTACTAACAATATGTAGAGCAGGTTTTTCAACACAGAGTTCTCAGAGTTAAAAGGAGTTTCACAGAGTTGCTATGTTTAAAAAGAGTTTAAATTTCCGTTGATTTTTCTTTTGACGCCTTGTACTAATAATGGAACATTGAAATTGATAAGCAAACCTAATTTTTTATCTGATAATTTTAAATAGATTACTAATTGAGCTTCGTGAATTGGGAGCAATGTTTCTATTGCTTTCAACTCTAAAATAATTTTATCTTCAACTAAAATATCTATGATGAAATCTTTTGCTAATTTTTCGCCTTTAAAACAAACGGGTAAAGTCACTTGACTTTCCACTCGTAAACCTTTTTGTTTCAAAACAGCAATGGTACAAACTTCATAAACCGACTCCAACAAACCCGGCCCTAACTCACGGTGAACTTCGATACAAGCTTCAATTATTTTTTCAGTCAAAAAATTATAATCCTTCTCAGTGAATGCCATACTCTCCTTTTTTCTCTCTTTTATTTTTTTATTTTCTCTGTGCAACTCCGTCAACTCCCTTTACTCTGTGTTGAAACTTTTTAGAGTTTATCCTTCACCTCATTATAAACGCCCACAATCCCCTCTTCCAAATTAATAGTATGTTTCCAACCGAAAGAGTGCAGTTTGCTTACATCCATTAATTTACGAGGCGTTCCATCGGGTTTAGAAGTATCAAATTTTAATTCGCCTCCGAAACCAACAATTTTTTTAACGAGTAATGCTAAGTCTTTGATAGTAATATCTTCACCAACACCAATATTTACCAAACCTGCTTCATTATAGTTTTGCATCAAATAAAAACAAGCATCCGCTAAATCATCTGCATGTAAGAACTCACGCATGGGTGAGCCTGTTCCCCAAATTTCAACACTTGCCGCATTTTCTTTTTTTGCTGTATGGAATTTACGAATCAATGCTGGCAGTACATGTGAGTTTTTTAAATCGTAATTATCATTCGGTCCGTACAAATTTGTTGGCATCACCGAAATAAAATTACAACCATATTGCGAACGATAAGCATCGCACATTTTTATTCCTGCTATTTTTGCAATAGCATAAGGTTCGTTAGTATCCTCCAATAATCCGGTAAGCAGATAGTTTTCTTTCAAAGGCTGAGGAGCCAGTTTAGGATAGATGCAAGAGGAACCTAAGAACATTAATTTTTTTACACCATTTAAATACGAGTGATGAATAACATTACTTTGAATCATAATGTTTTCGTAAATAAAATCAGCACGATAAGTATTGTTTGCTACAATTCCTCCCACTTTAGCTGCTGCTAAAAAAATATAATCGGGTTTTTCGTTTGCAAAAAAATCAGCAACTTCTTGCTGATTTCTCAAATCCAGTTGGGTTGAAGTGCGTGTTACAATATTTGTAAAACCATCTTTCTCTAATCGTCTGATAATCGCAGAACCAACCATTCCACGATGTCCTGCGATATATATTTTATCCTTTACATTCATTAAACTCAATCTGATTTTTCTATTAAATAAAAAACTATATGTAACGATAATCTCTCCCTTCTCCTTTTGGAGAGGGGATTAAGGGGTGAGGTTTATTCGTGGAAGTTCATTACATCGTGACCACCATCCAGCAAATATTTATCTCTCTCAAATAATTTTACATCACAAGCAACCATTTCACTTACCAATTGTTGTAAAGTATGTTTTGGCTCCCAACCCAAGATTGTTTTTGCTTTGGAAGCATCACCAATTAGCAATTCTACTTCTGTTGGACGGAAATAACGAGGGTCTACTTCCACTATCATTGCTCCCGTTTCAGCATTATATCCTTTTTCATCCACTCCTTTTCCTTCCCATCTGATCTTCACTCCTACTTCAGCGAAAGCTAAGTCAACAAATTTACGGACAGTAATTTTTACGCCTGTTGCCAACACAAAATCATCTCCTTCTTTTTGCTGCATCATCATCCACATTCCTTCAACATAATCTTTTGCATGGCCCCAATCGCGCTCCGCATCCAAGTTTCCAAGGAATAATTTGTCTTGCATTTTCAAATGAATCTTTGCAACTGCACGTGTGATCTTGCGAGTAACAAATGTTTCTCCTCTTAACGGACTTTCATGGTTAAACAAAATACCGTTGCAAGTGTACATTCCATAAGCTTCACGATAATTCTTTGTGATCCAAAACCCATAAACCTTTGCAACACCATAAGGTGAACGCGGATAAAATGGAGTTGTTTCTTTTTGAGGAATTTCTTGAACATAACCATACATCTCAGATGTAGAAGCTTGGTAAAAACGTGTTTTCTTTTCTAACTTTAAAATACGGATCGCTTCAAGAATTCGTAATGTTCCTATTGCATCTGCATTAGCAGTATATTCAGGTGAATCAAACGACACTTTTACATGCGATTGAGCAGCTAGGTTATAAATCTCGTCAGGTTGAGTTTCCTGTATGATTCTAATCAGATTGGTAGAGTCTGTCAAGTCACCATAATGAAGAAAAAAGTTTACTTTCTTCTCATGTTGGTCTTTGTATAAATGGTCGATGCGACCGGTGTTAAACATTGAGCTTCTACGCTTGATTCCGTGAACGGTATAACCTTTACTCAGCAACAACTCTGCTAAATATGCTCCATCTTGTCCTGTAACTCCTGTTATTAATGCAACTTTACCCATTTTTGAACTTTTTAAATTACATGCAATTATACGAAATAAATGCGTTGAAAAAGCAAAAAAAAGCCCTTCCAAGGTATATGGAAGGGCTTTTTCGAAACAGATTTCAAATGACTATTTCGTAATCACAATTTGTTTTACAATGTTTTTATCCGTTGCATTTACTTTCATTGTATATATTCCTGCTCCAAGGCTTGATAAATCAAGAGAAGAAGAAACAACAGAAGAATGCACTAACTCTCCAAGTGTGTTGTATACCTGAACATTAGCTTCATTTGAAGCCATTTCAATTGTAAATACACCTGTTGAAGAAGGATTTGGATAAATGTTAAATAATCCAATGGAAGAAGCAGAAATACCGGTTGCTAGTACAGTTACTATTTGTGAAGTAATGCTAGTATTGCATCCACCTGCTGATGTTACTGTTAATGTTACTGTCCAAACACCCACTGGAAATGTGTGAGAAGGATTCATTGTGTTATCAACTGGAGAACCATCTCCAAAATCCCAAGCATACGTTACTGCTCCTGTTGAAGTGCTAGTAAAAGCAATTAATGGCGAAGCGGTTGTGTTTTGTGTAAAGGATGCAACAGCATTTGCGGTAATGTTTAAATACGTTTCTTTTGTATCCAAACAACTGCTCATTAATCCACCCAAAGTGTACAAAGTAACAGTATCCAAACCTGCTGCGGGATAAGTATATGCAGCATTTGTGCTCCATTGAAGCGGGGAACCATCACCCATATCCCATACATAAATTGAATCAGGAACTGAATTCCAAAAAGCATTAAACGCACCGTAATTGTACATACGATTAGTTAAAATATTTGTTGGAGTTGTTGTATTTGTAAATGTTAAAACAGTTCCTAAGCACATTGTTGTTGCAGCAGGACTCATTGTATAGTTCGTAGCAATTGGATAGCTCAAAACTGGAGCAATTAAGCCTTCACTTTCAATACCAGCACCAAAAGCAACGCTTGGAGCCAACCATCCACCAAAAGCTGGTGCATTTAAAAACCCTAAACTTTCACCATAGGTTGCTGTCATCGCATCGTTCAAAAACACCGTTAATGTATCTGTTGTACTGGTGTTCTTTAAAGCAACTGCATAGTTTCCTGTAACCGTAACTGGAGAAGTAAACATTGCCGTATATTGTCCGAAAGTAGTATTAAGCAATATCGTAGCAGAAGTAATCTGTGTAGTTGGAGTATTGGATGCATTCACGTTATACAACACCACTGTTGCAGTAACAGTTTGCGCTGGATTTACAAAATCTGTAACATTTCCGAAAAAAGAAATTCCATTCACAGTTAAAGTTCCAGTATTCAAAAATGTTTGAGAATATTCTGTAATCACACCATTATACATATCTGTAGTATAATATGTAGATGTTCCCAAATTCTCCTCTTTCAATAAGGTATACAACGTTGTATCGTTTGCGCAAGTCATGCTTCTTGTTTCATGATTTGGACGAATATGAGTGCTCGGTGCTACAGCACTTTTTCTAGCATTAGCAATACTTAAGCCTTGAGCAAAAGAAAGCGAACTACAAAATAATAATAATGCAATTGGTAAATTTTTTTTCATGTTATTTAATGGATTTAGTTATAATACTTGTTTGATGAGTGCAAAAATATTAAAAAAACAACATGGAATAGCATTCATTTTTGTCAAAACTACTTACTGCACAACAAACCAGTTGTTAAGCAGGTTGGGCTTATTGTATAGAAGATTTTGGTTTGTAGAGTAATCCAGTACTTTTTTACCAGCAATTTCACAAATTGCTTGTCCGGCAGCCGTATCCCATTCCATTGTAGGAGCAAAACGAGGATAGACATTTGCACTTCCTTCGGCAACCAAACATAATTTTATGGAACTTCCGGACGAAAGAAATTCTACTTCTTTGTGAGCTGTTTTCAATCCATCAATAAACATTTGGGTTTCTTCTGATAAATGTGAGCGACTTGCTACCACAATAAATTTTTTGTTATTATTTTCAATTGGCAGTTTTATGGATTGCAAAATAATTCCATCCAGATTATCCTCTATCATATCTACAATTGCAAATTTAAAACTACTTATTCCTTCCGCAGCGAAATAAAGTGTTTTTGTAACTGGAACATAAATAACTCCAAGAATGGATTTTTGTTTGTGAATCAATGCAATGTTAACGGTAAATTCTCCATTGCGTTTTACAAATTCTTTTGTTCCATCCAATGGGTCAACCATCCAAAAATAGTCCCATTTCGAACGTTCGGAATACTCTATTGATTTACCTTCTTCGCTTAATAAAGGAATATTGAAATCTTTTAAAATGTCAGCAATAGCATTGTGAGCATTTTTATCAGCGAGTGTTAAAGGAGATTTATCGTCTTTCTGTTCAACAGCAAAATCGGAATCATACACTTTTAATATTTCCTCTCCCGCTTTTAAAGATGCGTTAATAGCGGCAAACAACAATTTTTTAATGTCAATTTCCATTTACAATTTAAGATTTACAATATACAACTCCCTTAATATCCCGCTTTGGAAGTGCCAATGTTTTCAATTGGATGCCAAGTTGTTTTTATTTCTTGTGTATCAAAAATGAAGTACGGACTTTCCGCTTTTTCTGTTGCGATATTTATTTTATTATAAACAAAAACACGTTTCACATTCAAAGATGCGTTTTCTTTTATGGTCTTTATTTCTGCTTTGTTGTTGCGGTAATATACAACCGCATTTACATCCATGTGACTTGAAAAATGTTCGTGTAATTCGGATGAGCTACCTGTAAGAATATTTACCACTCCGCCTGGGAGATCCGATGAATTTAAAACTTCTGCAAATGTAACTGCACATAAAGGTTTTGTTTCAGATGCCAAAACAATACATGTGTTTCCTCCCGCAATCACAGGCGCAATGGCTGTTACCAATCCTAACAATGAAGTAGCTTCATCCGCAATAATTGCAACCACTCCAGTTGGTTCTGGAACAGAAAAATTAAAATGCGAAGAGGCAACGGGATTTACGGAGCTGTAAATGGCTTGAAATTTATCACACCATCCCGAATAATAAACCATTCTGTCAATAGATGTTTCTACTTCTTGTTTTGCAGCAGCAACTGTTGAACCTTGCAAAACCAATTCAGAAATAAATTGTTCTTTTCTGCCTTCCAACATTTCTGCAATGCGATACAAAATTTGAGCACGATTGAATGCAGCTCTGCTTCCCCAACCCGATTGTGCGCCACGAGCAGCCACTTCAGCATTTCTGAAATCTTTTCGTGAACTCAAACAAATGTTTGCCATCACATCTCCTTTTTTATTTTTCAAAGGATAATATCTTCCGGATTCAGTTCTTGGAAATTGCCCCCCGATATAAATCTTATAGGTCTTTTGTATTTCGATTCTTGTTGCCATTTGCCAATAATTAAAATTGTAAGTATGCTCCTAAACCATGCAATCCGCCTTCTCTTCCAAATCCACTTTCTTTGTATCCACCAAACGGAGAAGTAGGATCAAATTTGTTATAGGTGTTTGCCCATATAACTCCTGCTTTTAATTTAGAAGTAAGATTAAAGATCTTAGAGCCTTTGTCTGTCCACACTCCAGCAGACAATCCATAAGGAATGTTGTTTGCTTTTTCAATTACTTCTTCAATAGTTCTAAAAGTTTGAATCGCTAAAACAGGCCCGAATATTTCTTCTTGAACAATGCGGTGTGATTGAGAAACATTTAAGAAAATTGTTGGTTTACAAAAATTTCCTTTCTTCGGAAGACTGCAAGAAGGTTGATAAATTTCGCCTCCTTCATTTTTTCCGATGTTGATGTATTCTTGAATTTTTAATAATTGTTGCTTCGAATTGATTGCTCCTATGTCTGTATTTTTATCCATCGGATCCCCAACTCGCAACGTTTCCATTCTGTCTTTCAGCTTACGAATCACAACATCAGCAACACTTTCCTGCACAAACAAACGAGAACCTGCACAACACACATGCCCTTGATTAAAAAATATTCCGTTTATAATTCCTTCTACAGCTTGGTCGAGTGGTGCATCTTCAAAAATAATGTTTGCTGCTTTTCCGCCTAATTCAAGTGTGCATTTTTTATCTGTTCCGGCAATTGATTTTTGAATCCACTTGCCCACATTTGTAGAACCAGTGAACGCAATTTTATTTATATCCGGATGATTTACAATTGCTGCTCCTGTTTTTCCTGCACCTGTAATAATATTTACAACACCTTTTGGCAATCCACTATCGCGGATAAGTTCAGCAAGTTTTAAAGCAGTCAAGGGAGTTGTTTCGGCAGGTTTCAAGACAACCGTATTTCCAGCAGCCAATGCCGGAGCTATTTTCCAAGCAGCCATCAACAATGGAAAATTCCAAGGGATAATTTGTCCGGCTACACCCAATGGTTTCGGATTTCTATTTGGAAACGCATATTCTAATTTATCGGCCCAACCTGCGTAATAAAAAAAGTGATTGGCTGCCAATGGAACATCAATGTCTCTGCTTTCACGAATTGGTTTTCCACCATCCATTGTTTCAATCACAGCAAACTCTCTTGCACGTTCTTGCATCAATCTCGCAATGCGATAAATGTATTTTCCTCTTTCTTTACCGGATAATTTGCTCCACTTACCAAAAGCAGCACGTGCTGCCTTCACAGCTTTATCGACATCTTTTTCATCTGCATCAGCTACCTCTGAAATTTTTTCATCTGTTGCAGGATTGTAAGTCGCAAAATATTTTTTGCTGTTTGGTTTTACAAACTCTCCGTTGATAAATAAGTCATATTGCTTCTTTATCGAAACATGCTTTGAATCTTCCGGAGCGGGGGCTAAATCCCAGGCTGAATTGAATTTTAATTTAACTTCTGGCAAATCCTTTCCAGAGTAGAAAGCTTTCTTTGTATTTTTATTTTCTTTCATTTTTATTTTTTTGCGCAACACCTCCTTCCCTTTAGGAAGGTCGGGATGGGCTTTAATCCTTCGAAAAATAATCTGAACTTTGATATACACCCGTTGTTTGTTTTGCAATTTGCATCAACACATCATTCGCCAAACTACTCGCTCCGAAACGAAACCATTCGTTACTTAACCAGTCGGCTCCCAAAGTTTCATTCACCATTATTAAATATTGTAATGCTAATTTTGAAGTGGAGATTCCACCGGCAGGTTTCATTCCAACCATTCGTCCCGTTGCATAATAATAATCACGAATGGCTTCTAACATTACCAAGGTAACAGGCATTGTAGCCGCTGGAGAAATTTTTCCTGTGGATGTTTTAATAAAATCTGCCCCAGCATACATAGCAATATCACTTGCTTTACGCACATTGTCTAAGGTAGAAAGTTCTCCTGTTTCAAAAATCACTTTTAATCTGGCTTTGCCACATGCTTCCTTAATAGCCACTATTTCGTCAAATACAAAATTGTAATTTCCTTTTAAAAATTCGCCACGTGAAATCACCATATCAATTTCATCTGCGCCATTATCCACAGCAAATGTTGTGTCTGCAATCTTTATTTCATGAGTGGATTGTCCGCTCGGAAAAGCAGTAGATACCGAAGCTACTTTTACGCCTGTTCCTTTTAAAGCATCTTTTGCCGTTTTTACCATAGATGGATATACACAAACTGCTGCTACCGTTGGCAATCCTGGAATAACATCGTGCAAATGTGCTGCTTTGTAACACATTTGTTTCACTTTACCTTCTGTGTCTTTTCCTTCCAAAGTAGTTAAATCAATCATGCTAAGGATCATTTTCATGCCTTGCATTTTCGATTCTTTTTTAATGCTCCTCGTTGTAAACCTTGCTACACGCTCTTCTATTCCAACCTGGTCTATTGTTGGAGTAATTCTAAAGTCTGGAAGCTGTCTCTTATACACATCTCCGAGCCCACGAGACTAAGGCGAATCTCGTATGCCGTCTTCTGCTTGAA
>ENA-ORBV01003396-ORBV01003396.1-microbial-mat-metagenome-genome-assembly--contig:-NODE-3396-length-31891-cov-18.076947_pt1 | contig 31891 bp, 17 predicted proteins | sample MGYA00237777_ERZ505514 | MGnify/ENA primary metagenome ERZ505514 (study PRJEB26160, sample SAMN06269048) | microbial mat metagenome | isolation source: Oligotrophic lake microbial mat | place... | reverse complement strand
CCACCGAGATCTACACCTCTCTATTCGTCGGCAGCGTCAGATGTGTATAAGAGACAGCCATACACCTACGAACCCCTACATTCGATCGTAAATGCTGTTAATATGTAGTTTTGCCCCCTGATGGGAAGAAAAAATAAGCTCAAAAGGTTTGCTGAAGTAGCCGCCTTTCCAAATGTCTATGAGGTTGATCCTGCTCAGGAGTCCTTTCTCTCTAACCAGGAAGGTATGAGCAGGGATCTGAGAGGGCAATGGGCAAATACCCAATTTCGCAACGACCAACCGGTTGTGCTTGAACTGGCTTGTGGCAAGGGAGACTACACAGTAGCCTTGGCCAAAGACCATCCGGAGCAAAACTATATTGGGGTGGATATCAAAGGGGCGCGTATGTGGAAAGGTGCCCGCGAAGCCCTTGAATTATCTATGCAAAATGTTGCCTTTCTCCGGACCAGGATTGAATTTATTGATCGATTTTTTGCACCGGAGGAGATCTCTGCCATATGGATTACTTTTCCTGATCCTTTTGAAGGCAAGGTTACCCGACGGTTGATGGCTGCTCCTTTTCTGGAGCGGTATCGCCATATTCTGAAACCTGGCGGTATCATCCACCTCAAGACTGATTCACCTCTCTTATATGAATTTACCCTTGAGGTCATCCACAGTGATCCCCGTTGTCATGTCCTTTATGCTAATCCCGACATCTATAGTGCCCCTCTTGATTTTCCGGAGCTCGAGCATAAGACGTATTACGAGATCAAGCACCTGGGGATAGGGCGGACGATCAAGTATGTTCAGTTTACTATCGTGTAAGAAGGTGAGAGAGTATGAGAGTACCCATGATGCTCGTTTTTTTTGCAGGTGCTTCACTGCCTGCATCCCAGGGCACCCTGATGGTGTATCCCAGGGCTGCACCCCGGGTTGATGGATGACGGCCTTTCAGGCGTTTCGCTCTTCATGCTTCGGCTACCTTTAGACGCTCAGCACACCGCTTTTCACTCTTCACTCGGTTGCTGAGCTGTAGCACATGGATGCGCGTAAGTAGGTCGAAGCATCACTCTTCATTTTTCACTTAAAAATGTTTCCACCCCTGCGCCGTCACCGGATGTATCTGTCCTCCCGACGTATGTAACATAATACCATCTTCCTTAGGCACCATCTCCCCAATGATGTAGACGCTGTCCATAAACCGGATCTTTTCCAGATCTTTTGGATCTACCGTAAAAAGTAATTCATAATCTTCGCCACCACTCAAAGCGCAAGTAATGGGATCCATCTGGAACTCAATCGCCTGCAAGCGCGCTTCGTCATGAATCGGTACTTGTGCCTCTTCAATAAAGGCACCCACACCCGATGCCTTGCAGATATGCATCAGATCAGAGGCAAGTCCGTCTGATATATCAATCATGGCTGTCGGTAACAAGCCACTCTTTTCAAAATAACGGACAGCTTCGAGCCTGGCTTCCGGTTTCAACTGACGACCAACGAGGTACTTCTTTTCTCTGAGTTCAGGTTGCATATCGGGCGCTGCAAGAAATACCTGTTTTTCTCTTTCTAATATCTGCAGTCCGAGATACGCAGCCCCAAGATCTCCGGTCACGCACAATATATCTCCAGCTTTTGCACCACTGCGATAGGTGATTCGATCAGCAGCAATACTCCCCACCGCAGTAACTGAGATCGTCAATCCTCTTGGTGAAGATGTTGTATCCCCCCCTACGAGATCTACTTCATAAGCTTCACACGCGATGCGTATCCCTTCATACAACTCATCAATAGCCTCTACTGAAAACCGGTTGCTGATCGCGATCGATACGGTGATGTGCTTCGGTATCGCATTCATCGCACAGATATCTGACAGATTAACGATGACAGCTTTATAGCCGAGATGTTTCAATGGATGATACATCAGGTCAAAATGAATTCCTTCCACAAGCAAATCCGTCGTGACGATCACAGGCTGACCTCCGTAGTCAAGCACGGCTGCATCATCACCGATTCCTTTCAGGGTATCCTGACGTTGTATTTTAAATTGAGCCGCGAGATGATCTATCAATCCGAATTCACCAAGTTGGCCAATGTCTGTATGTTGGGTTTGTTGCTCATTCATTTGGTTATGTATAAAGTATTTGAATAAAAGGGTTATGGGCTTATGGGCTTATGAGCTTATAAAGCTTATAAAGCTTATTAGTTGATGGGTTGATGGGTTGATAAGTTGATGGACTGATGATGTCATGTTGTTTCGGCAATTCTAATTACTGTTTCATTGCATCACGAGTCTGTAGTCTAAAGTCTATCGTCTATCGTCCCACTAAAGTCTATCGCCTATCGTCCCAGATGCAGACTATATACTCTTGATCAACTCAGGATCCACATGCTGCCACAATCCTTCTTCCGGAAGAGGGGCAATGATTTTTTTGTACTCGAGTTTAGCGGGATGCTGAAAGTGTAATTTGTATGCATGCAGATCAATGGCCCCATCGGGATTGGTGCGCTTTGATCCGTACTTGATATCTCCACGAATCGGAACACCCAGAGCGGATAGCTGAGCGCGGATCTGATGCTTTCTCCCGGTGATCAGGTCGATGCGTAGTACCATAAAATTTTCAAGTTGTTGAATCACCTGGTAATCCAGGATCGCCTCATCCGCTCCAACTTTTGGTTCGTCGCTTGTGTAAGTGATATTCTGCTTGTTGTCATAGGTGAGGTAGTGACGAATCTGCCCTGCAGATGGTATTTCTGCGGTAGGAACGATCCCCAGGTATATCTTCTTCACTTTGTGTTCTTCCCATTGTTTCGAAAGGGCTGCTGCAGCATCTTTGGTCTTGGCAAAAAGTAAAACACCACTCACACGTCTATCCAGGCGATGGACGACATAGAGATCGCGATGAGCATAGGCCATCGCCATGACATGGGCATTGCTGTCACCCGTTTGATCCTGTTGAGTCGGAAGGCCTGCGGGTTTATTGAGCGCGATGAGATGATGATCCTTGTAGAGGATCAGTTCACTTATTCTTTTCATGCTCTTTCTTTACCTCCTCATGATCAATAAACAGATCCGGTTCCTGCGGAGGTGGAAGCGGCTTTGGCTGGCGCAAAAAGAAACGGTAAAACAAGTAAACCGCCAGGAGAAGGATGATAAATTTCATGTGCGTGTCATGTTGATGACGTGGCAAAGATACTACTTTTAAAAGGCAGAGACCATGCTTCGACCCAGCACGAATAGCCATGGAAAAGTTAGAAGGAATTGTCAGAGCTGATTTTTTAATCAGGGGCGTATTGCATCCGCCCCTGACTAAAAAATCAAAGTTGTCGGGGGCGGATGCAATACGCCCCTTACAGTCGCTCCTGATATGCCTTCTCGAGTGTCTGAAGGAACACCTTACTATCCTGCGCACCCGAGACCCTATATTTCCGGTCAAAAACAAAGAAAGGAACACCCCGCAGACCCAATTGCTCTGCTTCGCGGATGTCTGTACGAACATCCTCTGTGTAGGCTCCTGATTCAAGCGCAACCTTTAAGGCAATGGGATCCAATCCGATTTCCTTTCCAAGTTCGATAAGAACGGAATAGTCATCAAGATTTTTTCCTTCATTGAAATAGGCGGAGAAAAGTTTTTCTTCAGCTGCATCTTGTTTGCCATGGACTTTGGCGAAGTGGGCGAAGCGATGGGCGTTGAAGGAGTTGGCGACAATAGTTTTGTCAAAATTATAGGTGAGGCCTACTTGTGCAGCCATGCCTGTGACGTATTCATTCATGCGCTTAGCTTCTTCCACAGAGATCCCTTTGTGTTCGGCGAGAAACTGGTTTATATTTTTCCTGGGATCGGTGATCATATCCGGAGAGAGCTGATAACTCTTCCAGGTAATGTGGACATCCTCTTTGTTTTCAAATTGGGCCAGTGCCGCTTCAAACTTTCGCTTGCCGATATAACAAAACGGGCACATGATATCACTCCAGATTTCGATTAGCATTTTATGTTGGGTTGTGTCTAATGGTCTGAGCTGATCCGCTACGCCGGATTTTAACCTGGTGACTTGTGCCTGGGTAGAAAAACCAAAGGTTATTAAACATAGGATCAGTACTGACTTCAAAGGCATATAAAGAATTTCATTTTAATCTAGCAATAACGATTCCGGGTAATAAAAGTTTAATCATAAAGTATATCTACTATCCTTATGTTAAGGTCAAAGATCTGATGTTCATTGAATTGAGGTAGCCTCTAGATAGGAACGTTTCCATCTGTCAAATACAATCCGAGGAAATGTGATGTAACCATCACAAAAAAAATTCTGCACTAAACAAATGGTTTTTGAGGTCATCAAACTTAAAACGGCATACGACGATCTGAATTTCATCCGACTTCAAGGTTGTTGAGAATGGAAAAGGTCTCCAAATCAATCCACTCCCCATTTTTCATCTCACATTCCCGCATCCTGCCTTCATATTCGAAACCCAATTTTTGCAGCACCTTTTTTGAATTTTGATTTTCAGTTTCCACATACCCATATATCCTGTGCAGCTCCATTTCTTCAAATGCATATCTGATGATCACCGAAGCTGCCTCAGGTATATACCCTTTGCCCCAATACGCCGGCAATAACCAAAAACCAATCTCCGCACGATGATGCACGGGATGAATATCATTGAATCCGATAGCACCATAAAAATGTTGATCGCCCGGATCGCATACCGCCCACCATTGACCCGTTTCATCTTTTTCGATGGTGGCATACCAATCCATTTGCACCTTTGTCTCCTCAAGAGTGGAAAATGATACGCCATAGTACCTGATCACCTCAGGATGCGACAGTCCTTTGAAGACATGATGTACATCTGATTCCCTGATAGGGCGTAGAAGCAGGTTTTGTGTTTTCATCGTATCATACTTTAAGGGGCTGAACCCCTTTCCTAATAGAACGCCCCTTCAGGGCTTTTTCTGCGAACCATGTTGCTGCGCCTCCGCTTCCGCCTCCCTGAGCTATCACCCAAAGTTGAGATATGACGGCCTTTCAGGCCTTAGCCTTTTCATGCTTAGCCTCAGCCTTCGCCTTTTTCCTTGCTTCGACCTGCTTCCTGCCTTCCCGCCACCCTTACGGGGCGGGATCTTCGCTATGCTTCGACCTGCTTCCTATCTCCTACTTCCTATCTCCTACTTCCTATCCCCTATCTCCTTACTTACCTCAAATTACAAATTTTTAATATTAGAACTTTCCCTATATTTCGCCTTCATTTCACCCTATCCCTTACGATCCATGATACAACATACCATCATCTCATCCCCTATTGGCCCCATTTATATTGAAGGATCTGAAAAAGGCGTCAGCCGCATCAGTTTTCGACCCGAAGATACCCATGGCGAACAATCGGAAATACCAGCCTGCCTCCAGGACTGCGCAGACCAGCTCGCCGCCTATTTCGCAGGCACCTTAAAGGAGTTTGATCTTAAATTTGATTTCGGAGACGCCCCTGAGTTTCATATCGAAGTATGGAAGATGGTCAAACTCATCCCCTACGGCCGTACCCGCACCTATACCGATATAGCAGACATCATAGACCATCACAATGCCGTCAGAGCAGTAGGCCATGCCAACGGACTTAATCCACTACCTATCGTCATTCCCTGTCACCGTGTCATTGGAAAAGATGGCAGCCTCACCGGCTACGTCTACGGACTGGAAATGAAAAGATGGCTCCTCAGCCACGAGTCACCGGGACAATATATGAAGCAGTCGGATTTGATGAGTGTCCTGGACCACATCTGATACCACCCTGTAAGCGCATCTCTTTTATATAAAAACAAAAGGCCTTTCCGTACCCCGGAAAGGCCTTTTTATTTTCAGTCAGCCGCATTATTTATTTCGCAGCAACAAGATCACGCGTGAATAGATTGCTTTCTCCGTCCGAAGTTCGATGAAGTAACTGCCTTCGGTGAGATGAGCTACGTCAAAGGCATATTCATTTCGACCGGTTATACCACTCACGTCTGCAGATTTCACTGTTTGCCCCATGGTATTGACCAGTCGCAAATGCACATCTTGCTCCTTAGAGGTTGTAAAGGATAGATGCAATGTTTCACTTACCGGGTTTGGCCAGAAAGAGACTTTTTGCAAGTTGCCTTCGATGTCAACAGGTTTGTTGGCCTGCAATATTTCTATGGAAGGCTTAGCATCTGTTTCAATTGCACCAGGATGGTTGATCACAAATCCTTGCAGCGGATCTTCACAATCCAGGGTAGCCGTACATACAGTCTCACAACCATACGAATCCGTCACTGTCAGACTGATATCCACAGGTGAAAATCCAATATAAATCGTAATCTGCGATGTACCCTGACCGGATTGCAACAGATAATCATCTCCATCAATCGCCCACACATAGGTGTAAGGCGCAACACCATCCGTGACGATCGCTGAAATCACCACACCATGTGTACTACACTCTACCGGTGGAGGTAACAGGATCGCACATTCAACAAATGTATTTGGGGTCCAGCGGATGAGCTGTTCTGCCTGGGATAAATTGCCACAGGCATCCATAGCTACCCACAACCTTCTCACGATAAACTGACCAGGCTGATTACCGGGAAGAATGGTCTCCGCGAAAGTGACAGAGACTGGCTGTGCTGTATCCTCGGCCAAGATCGAAGGTACAGCAGGTAATGGAGCACAGGTGAGATTTATATTTTCCGGAGCACCCGATATCACTGGTGGCAAATCATCAATCACATCTATACTAAACGTGATCACTGTTGCATTACCGCAGACATCTGTTGCTACCCACGTATAGATACGCCGCTCATAGTAGCCTGCAGCTACACAATCGTCAGTCAGGATAGATTGGAGCGTAAATACCGGGATGATCTGCAGATCACATTCATCTTGCACATAGACACTTCCATCATCCAATGCATTGAGCTGCTCCATGATACCTGTCTGTGACAGCCATACTTTGTTGTTTTGGTTATCAAGGTACCTGCGTATGACCGACCATGTTGGAATCAGGATTTCAGGTGCTTCTGTATCATTGAGCACGATCGTCTGTTGTATTTCAGACACATTGCCACAGAGGTCTTCTGCGGTCCAGGTGCGCCTGATGACGAGGCCATCTCTGCATTCAGTCTCCAGCGTATCCTGCACCATCGTTACCGGCACGTATCTGTCAGCGCAATCATCATAGGCGGTTACCTCAGGGAGACTGAGATCATCGCACAATTCTGCTACAACGCCTTCGATCACCGGTCCTGAACCATCACCGACATGAATGAGCTGGGTTCTGTTGGTAGAATTGCCACAGGCATCTATTGCATTTATTCTGCGAAGGATATCATATTCATATTCACAATCCCCGGCAATGAGGCTATCGATGCTGGAAATGATAATTTGTTGACAATTGTCCGTCGCGATGATTTCAGGTAGGGCATCATCACAGTCGATAGTTACTTCATCCTTAAATCCTGGAAATTCAGGTGCAGTTTCATCCACGATGTTTATGCGGGCGGTAAGCAAACTGTTGTTCCCGCATATATCTGTTGCCGTCCATTCCAGGATCAGTGAGGCGATGATGCCCGTAGTAGCACAATCCCCACTGGCGATTAGTCTTTCCTTGAAGGTGACAGAAAGACCTTCACTGCAAGCATCTACTGCATGCACATCTTCCACACCAAAGGAGGTATACTGATCTACATCTGTTGTGCAATCAATCGTCAGGACATCTCCTGGTTCGAGTGCAGCAAGGATGGGATTGACAAATTCCATTTCCGGTGCAATATTATCATCTGGCAACAGAATGACTGTATCCCTGACCACATTACCACAGGGATCAAAGCCTTCATACGTACGTCTGATTGCATTCCCGGTGCCGCATGGATTAGGCACCTGAACGTCCCAGAACTTATAATTGCCGTCTCCGCAATTGTCGATGACTTCTATTTCAAGGAGAGCAGGATCACCTACACAAGTGATTTCAGGAACACCGATGATCACAGGTTCTTCATCATCAATGAGTATGGCTTCAATGGTGAGCACCGTTTGGTTTCCACATGCATCAGTACCGGTCCATTGATAGGTTCTCAGCTCTGCGTATCCACTAAATTCACAATTACGTGCTATGATAGTGGACTCCGTAAATGTGATCGTCGGGCTGTTACCACAAGCAGGAGGACTCATGACGGAGCCTGCATGTAAGGACTCATAAAATGCAGGTATACCGCCATCATTACAGGAGTATTCAAAACTTGTACTCTGACTGATGCCGGCCAGTTGTGGTGGCGTCAGGATGAGCACAGGTCCAGTTTCATCTTTCAGGGTGATATATTGAACTGCTGTTGACACATTACCGCACAGATCGGAAGTGGTCCAGGTCCGAGTGATGATCTGACCATCTTGGCAGCCGGGAAGAGGTTGTGACTGCACCATGGAGATATTACATGCACAGAGGCATTCATCAGTAGCGGTTACGATCGGAGGTGCAGGAATGGCATCACAGCTTACCATGGTGTCTGCAGGAATTCCTTCGAAGACAGGAGGTACTTCATCTACTAACTCGAGGAATACAAATGCAGTACTGCTGTTACCACATGCATCGGTAGCCGTCCAGTTGAGACGATATCGGTTGATGTATCCATCGGTAGCACAGTCGCCTTCATCGAGTAGCATGTCTGTAAAGCTGACTGTCACGGTGCCCGCACAATTGTCTGAAGTGGTGATACTGCCGGCACCCAATTCAGGGATTTCCCATGCAGGATCTTGTCCGAAACACTGTACCTCTACAGTACCACCATTTGGTATTCCCTGGAGCAATGGATCAGCAAAGGTGATCACTGGAGCCGTGTTATCAAATACGGTGATGATTTGTGCACAGGTGGAAGAGTTGCCGCATGCATCAGTCGCTCTGTAGGTTCTCGTCACCACGAACCTGTTGATGCAGGTCTGATTACTAATCACATCACTGACAAAAGTCACGGTAGTCGTCCCACCACAGTTGTCAGAGGTGATGACACTGCCTGGACTAGGCGCTGGTACCAGGCTCGCACACTGTACGGTGACATTGGCAGGACATGTGATTGTCGGAGCTGTGTTGTCAAATACGGTGATGATCTGTGCACAGGTAGATGAATTGCCGCATAAATCTGTTGCTCTGTAAGTTCGGGTCAGCGTAAAGCGATTAGGGCAGGTCTGATTTGAAATCACATCGCCCACATGGGTGATTGCTGCGGTACCTGAACAATTGTCTGTTGCCGTCACGAGAGCAATATTAGGCACCGGCACAAGGCTCGCACATTGTACGGTGAGATTGGCAGGGCAGGTCATCATCGGTGGTGTGTTGTCAAACACCGTGATGATCTGAATGCAGGTAGCTGAATTTCCACACAAGTCTGTAGCTCTATAGGTACGGGTCAGTGTATATCTGTTAGGACATGTTTGATTTGAAATCACATCGCCGACATGCGTTATGACTGCAGTGCCTGTACAATTGTCAGTCGAAGTTACAAGCGCAATATTCGGTGTTGGAACTAAAGCAGCACACTGCACGGTGACACCTGCAGGACATGTGAGCATCGGTGGGGTATTATCAAATACGGTAATGATTTGTGTGCAGGTAGACGTGTTATTACAGCCATCTGTTGCCCGATAGGTACGGGTGATCGTGTACCTGTTTGGACAGGATTGATTGGAAATCACATCTCCAACAAACGAAATCGTCGCAGGATTACCGCAATTGTCTGTTGAAGACACCAGGGATGTATTTGATGGAGGTACTAAAGCTGCACATTGAACAGTAACATTTGCCGGGCAGGTGATTTGAGGAACGGTATCATCATTTAAAATAGTACCTGTTCCATCAAGTGTAGCTCCGTTTCCGCTAAAAGTAATCGCACGTCCATTTGTATTTAGACTACTCAACCTTGATAGAAATGTTTCGTTAGGTTCAATAAAACAATCCCCTACGAGTGAAACCTGGATGGTTCCTTGTTGTACTCCGGCGGAGAGTGTAGTTGTTCCTGAGGCAAGGAGATAATCATTATTGACGACAGTAGCCGTTACATCGATGGTGGTGTAATTAAAAACCACATTGGCATCCGATGGATTACTCATATTCACGTTAAAGGTGATCACTGGATTGGAGCCTGTACAGCCTTCTGCAAGTGACGGATTGGATATCGTAATGATCGCACTGTCGTCATTGGTGATCGTACCGGTACCACTGCCATCCAGTATGGAGGCATTGACCGGATTAGACAAGGTCATGATGACGGTTTCGTTCAATTCTACTTTATTATCACCATTGACGAGTACGGTGATCGTTTGTGTGAATGCACCACCCGCTGCAAAATTGAGTGTACCACCTGCGAGCGGTTGATAATCCAGATCGGCAGTTGTGGCTGTGCCACCGGTGATAGCGTAATCAATTGAACATGCGTTGGCATTGACGGTGCGGGTGACGGTGAAAACAAGATTCGAAGTGCCTGCATTTCCTTCTACTACTGTTGGATCGTCGATTGAAAACTGCGTATTGACAATATTGATCGCATAATCTTCTACCTCACCATCAGCAGCAGCACCGGTAAAAGATAGTCCGGACGCATTACTGATTCTGAAACGTCCAAAAGAATTTCCAAGAGATGCACTGCCGGGAACTGCAAAACTTAAAGCATTATTACCCGCCACTACAGCTTGATTAGTGAATATCTGTTCTCCTGCGTCTGCCCAATCTCCATCTCGACTGAAATCAACCCATGCATTCAGCACACCTGCGGCAGAAGCACTCACGGTAATGTTGGCAGTTGTATTGATGACGATTGCGCTTGGAAGCGTCACCCCATCTTCATCTGCTCCATCTCCTGTTGCGGTTGCATCCGGTTGTCCATCAAGGTCAGCATCAACTGTCGCGCCTAAACGCAGACCACCGGGCAGCAGTGTATGTCTTGGACCGTTGTTGGCAAGCAAGGTTGGATAAGTGCCTGCAAAACCTGATTGTGCAGAGGTCGGTGCATCACCCCAGTCTAATTCGTCATTTAAGAGTGTGCCTGTTTGCGGTGATCCGGCTGTAGTAACACCTGCTGGTGCACCGGTAATCGATCCCAGGGATACCGTAAATGATTCATCCGTTTCTATGTTCAGATCACCTATTCCTAGAATGGTGATCATCTTGACTTCGCCCGCATTTCCGGTGAATACAAGAGAGCCATCGTTATCTACATAATCATTATTTGCTGTTGTTGCTGTTCCATCGTTTGTAGCATAGGCGAGGTTAAATCCTCCTTGCACCGGATTGTTAAGCGTAGCATTGAAGACAAATGGAGTATTCCCGCTATTACCCTCTGGCAAAGATTGTGTGCCGGTCAATGTCACCATGGCAGCATCATCATTTGTAATTGTACCGGTGCCCGTGCTTGTTCCTAAAGTCACATTTCTTCCGGAGGCATTAAGCGTATTGAGTCCTACATTAAATATTTCCGCATTTTCAACTTTGTTGTCATTGTTGATGGTAACATTCACGGACTGAGCAGTAGTAGAGCCTGCACTGAAAGTCACGATCTGATTCGTGATCCCGTTGTAGTCATTATCGGCGGTAGTTGCAGTACCATCTGATGTTGAAAACTGTACTGTCACCGCGACATCAACAGGATTACTTAACGTCACTGAAAAAACCTGGGGTGTTAGATTTTCTGCCTGGCTTACATTGCCGGCAATCGCCACGACCGCTGAGTCATCATTGGTAATGGTACCTGTTTGTGGGGAGCCGACTTTAGTGATTGCCGCTGCTTGTGTAGATGAGGTTGCTGAGATCGTACCCAATGCGACTGTAAAGGTTTCGTTCAACTCAACCTTATTGTCCCCATTGACCAATACGGTAATTGTTTTTGATTCTCCTGCTGTTCCGGTAAAAACGAGTGTCCCATCATTGTCTACGTAATCGTTGTCGGCTGTTGTCGCCGTACCATTATCAGTCGTATACGCAACCTGGAAGCCATCCTGCACTGCAGCGCTCAATGTAGCCGTGAACGTGTAAGAGATCGTGCCGGCATTTCCTTCGTTTTGTGCACTACCACCTGTTAACGTAAGAGTTGCAGAATCGTCATTATTGATTGTACCGGTGCCCTGGGCATCTGCCACACCTGCTCCTACCACATTGGTGAGATTGACGAAGAAAGTCTCGTTGTCTTCTACGGTGAGGTCACCATTCACGGTGACATTAAACGTGTAAGTCGAATTTCCATCCGCAATCGTTTGACCTAACAGCACATTAGATACATAATCGTTATTGCCTGTTGAAGCGGTATTGTTTTGTGTGGCTATATCAAAAGTTACCCCACCTGGACCTGCAGGTGTATTTAGGCTGACTGTGAAAGTGAACGTCGTTGTTCCGGCATTTCCTTCAGCTAATGTCACATCATTGATCGAAATGGCTCTGTCCAAAATTTGTACCTGGTAATCTTCCACTTCTCCATCTGCAGTCGTACCATTAAAACTCAGCCCACTAGCAGTAGATATACGAAAGCGCGCAAACGAAGTACCCAAAGAAGCTCCGGACGGTACTGCAAAACTTAATGCATTATTGCCTGCGACAACCGCCGTGTTTGTAAATATTTGCTCACTTGCATCACTCCAGTCACCATCGCGGTTGAAATCCAACCATGCATTTAATATACCTGCTCCTGAAGCATTGACTGTGATATCCGAATTTAATCCGGTGATAAATGAAGCAGGCAAAGTGACTCCGTCTTCATCAGCACCATCTCCCGTAGAGGTTCCATTTGGTTGTCCGTCTGCGTCTGCATCGACTATGGTGCCAAGGTGAAGTCCTCCTGTAACTAGTGCATGCCTCGCGCCATTATCAGCAAGTAAGGTTGGATACGTACCTGCAAAACCGCTTTGAGCTGCAGTAGGAGCATCTCCAAAATCCAATTCGTCATTCGTAATGGTACCAGTCTGAGGTGACCCCACAATCGTGACAGCTGCAGGCGCGCCGCTAAGGCCGGTAATTGCAGTTGTAAATGTTTCATTTGGCTCAATAGTGAGATCTCCATTGATGAGGACCGTAAATGTCTTGGTTTCACCGGGAGTACCTGTGAAGACAACTGAATTGTCATTGTCCACATAATCATTATCAGCAGTAGTTGCAGTACCATCGTTTGTTGTATAATTTGCTGTGAATCCACCTTGCACTGCATTATTTAATGTTAGCGTGAATATCATCGGAGACGTGCCCGAATTTCCTTCGTTGACTGCAATTCCACCACTCAGTGTCACTGTCGCAGCATCATTATCATTGATGGTACCTGTTGCATTCGCCAAACCTAAGGCCACATTTCGTCCGCTGGCAGCCAGCGTTCCAATCGACACTGTGAATGTTTCATTATTTTCTACAATCGCATCATTGATTGTAGCCACCGACACATTTTGACTGGTGGTCGTGTTGGCAGCAAAGGTGACCGTTTGATTTACAATCGCTGTGTAATCACCTGGAGCCATAGCAGTCACGTCTGCAGTATTAAACTGAACAGTAACGGCCACGTCTACAGGATTGCTGAGGGTTGCGGTAAACGTATTGGGGTTGCCTTCAATATTTGATGCATTTCCTGTCAGGGCGACAATGGCTGCATCATCATTGAGGATCGTGCCCGTTTGTGGCGAGCCTGCAGTGGTCACTCCACCCGGTCCGCCGGTGATGGCCCCAAGGGCCACAGTAAACGTTTCATCCAACTCCACTTTAGTATCCCCGTTGACCAGCACCGTGATCGTTTTCGTTTCTCCTGCAGTACCTGTGAAGCTGAGAGAGCCATCATTATCGGTATAATCGGCATCTGCTGTAGTCGCCGTACCATTATTTGTGGTATAAGCCACAGAAAAACCACCCTGTACCGGATTGTTAAGCGTGGCGGTAAAGGTAAATGTGGTCGTGCCTGCATTTCCTTCGTTCTGTGCCGTACCGCCAGACAGGGTCACCACGGCGGCATCATCATTGATAATCGTACCAAGCCCGCTCCCATCGCTGATCACAACGCCTGATGGTGCACCAGAAAGCAGGACGTTGAAGGTTTCGTTTGCCTCTACCATGGCATCATGATTGACCAAAACGGTAACAGTTTGTGTAAGGCTACCTCCGGCAGTAAACGTCACTGTCCCGCCACTAATGGCTGTAAAATCAGAAGGACTGACTGCAGTTCCATTTGCAGTGTTAACCGTCAGGTTGAAGGCTTCATTCGTATTACTTCGTGTCACGGTAAAATTGAAACTAGTCGTTGACCCCCCGGTGCCTTCAACTAAAGCCACATCATTAATGGTTACGATAGTTGGTAACTTAAAGCCGAAATCAAGCGAGAGATTCGTATTGTTATCTGCATCACCATCCGTGATGGGTTCTCCTCCAAAGGTCAATGTAATCGCTGAAGAAGCCACACCAAATCCGGAGACTGCATCACCATTGTCATCACTATTGACATCATTGTCCGGATCAGGTGCACCACCTACCGGGCTGCTTATGAGAGCGGCCATCAGGCCATTGTCATAGAGCGCACCTCCTGGATTGAAATTCGATGGGGCGATTTCTACGAGGTAATCACCAGGGCATATTGGTGAAAATGTATACAAACCACCTCCAGCGGTTGACAGGGTAGTGATTGCGGCCCCATCTCCAGCATCAAGTACACCATCACCATCATCGAAGTATAAGCGAAGGAGTACCGCATCTATACCTGTATCACCGGCATCAAAAACCCCATTGATATTATTGTCTTTATAGACTAGATTTCCAAGCGTGAGACCGGACACCGGAGTCAATGTGGGCGATGGATTGGCAGCAGGATTAGAAGGCTCATCGGTTAGTACCGTAGTAAAGTTGGAGCCCGATACCGAACTTTGATTACTGATGTCAGTAGGTACAGTGCCATTGGGACACACATTGGCATTAACATCAACCTCATACGTGATGACGATTGTTTTCCCATTAGGCAGTGTGAATCCTGAAGAAGGAAATGTTTGTGCGGTCAGTTTATGATGACCAATGGCAAACAAACTCAGGATGATGAGGACTTGCCAAACTGAAGTGTTCATAATTTTCATAAAATCTATTTTCAATAAGTTGGGATAGTATAGATATTTCATTTTATAGTTTTCAAGGCGTTATTGAACATGAATTTTCACTGTTGTTGAGTTGGTTTGCATATCAGCATCAGTGATCGTATAGGTGAATGTATCATTGCCGGTAAAACCATTGGGTGGTGTGTACGTAAATGAACCATTCGTATTCACTGAAACTATTCCCCCCTGAGTACTTATTGCACTAAAGGCAGATACTATAAGACCCGGAATATTGTCATCAAAATCATTTACAAGTACCCCTGTTCCGACAGGAACATTTAATACCATGTTTAATGTGGCTAAATAGGAGTCGTCCACAGCCACCGGGGTGGATTTGAAAGAGCCCGGCACGAACGTAACCCTTGGGTCGTTGTTCAGCGTTAATTGCACGGCCTCATAGTCAGCAGCCTGTGCGTTGCTTACCGTAGCCGTCAATCGTATTCGATCAGCAGGATCCGCTTTGCCCATGGTTCCATTGTCAATGACAAGGGCATCCGTCAGCGTAGCGCCGGGAGAGCAGTTGACGATACTGAGGGCAAAAATAGCGGATACGGGGCAAGGGCCTGCCGTGGTATAGGTGATGTTGTATGGTCCTCCCGCTGTACTGGCAGATACATCAATCACGCCTGTGGTGGCATTGATGCTTATTTGAGCCGGTGCGCTGAACGTGCCGCCGGTGTTGCCATAAATAGTAGGCGTTGGGTCGGATCCGGCTTGGCAGTATCCTGATTTTCCATAAGCGAAAGCGGCATTTTCAAGCGGGTTAATAGTCGTTAATGTGACGGAAGCGGTTGCTGTCATCGAGTTGGCGTCTGTGATGGTGACGGTGTACATGCCTGCGGTCAGGTTTGAAATGTTGTAGCTGCCGCCGGATAAGGCAATCTCCGTTCCGGCAGGATTGCCGCTCGAAGGGCCGCTCCAACTGACATTGTAACCGGGTGTTCCGCTGGTGGCAGTCACCTGAATATTTCCGTTGTTGCCGCCCGTACAGGTGACGTTGGTAGGCGTCAGCATAATCACTGGAGCCGGGCAAAAAGTGGTGCTGCCGGGAACGCTCACATTGTCAATGGTCATGGATTCAGCATTGGCATTAAACTGTGCACATACCTGAACCTGAATGGTACTTCCCGAAAGCCCTGTTTTTGTTATGGTAGTACTCCCATTTTGGTCTAATCCGCTGGCATATTGTATGGTGCCCGTCCCGCCACCTATTACATTGGGTATGGTCACATACGCCCCACCATTCAAGCTGTAATTGACATTAATGTACTCATCAGATTGAACATCGAATCCGGTCCAGGCCAGGCCAACCGAAAACTGGGTAGCGGCGCCAAGGGCAATCAAGGGGCTAGTCCAACAGATATCCTGGTCAAAATCTTCGCCTACCAATGCGCCGCCGGTAGTACGGAAAAAGTCAACGTCGTCACGGCCAAATAAGGCGGGCGGCTGTGGCGCCCAACTGCTCATGCTCCAGTTTACGGCTGAAAAATCATCCACGTAATTGGGTAAGTATCCCTTGTTAGCGATGTTGAACTGTTCGAGGTAAGCAGTCGCTGGCAACGTACCCACGGAAGCGTTCGTGGTACTGCTGCATCCGCTGGCATCGGTGACGGTGACGGTATATGTTCCTGTTCCAACACCGATTAAATCCTGTGGGTCATTGTCGGGGTTTTCGGGTCCGTCGTTGCTCCAGTCGTAGGTATAGCCAGGCACTCCGCCGCTAACAATCAGGTCTATTTCACCATCCATCGAACCGGCACAATTTGTACCTAAAACTTGGGTAGAAAGTGCCAGGGCAGGGGCGTTTGTGATGGTGACGCTTGTGGTTGCTGAACAGGAGGCTGCATCCGTGACGGTCACGGTATACGTGCCAACAGGCAACCCGCTCAAATCCTGTGGATCATTGTCTGGGTTTTCAGGGCCGTCATTGCTCCAGTCGTAGGTGTAAGGAGGTGTTCCTGCTGATACCGTAAGATTGATGGCACCTGAGTTTGGATTGCTGCATCCTACTTGGGTGAAGACCGTGCTCAACACGGGTGCGGCACAGCCAATGGTGACACCTGATTGTGGTACGCTGACATTGTCAATAGTGACCATTTCTGCATTTGCGTTGGTAAAGACACAAACGCGTATTTTAAGGGAAGTACCAGAGATCCCACCTTGGGTTACAGTGGTTGAAGAATTATGAGGGCCGGGAGGCCCGGAAAACAGATAAGCTATTGTTGCACAGGGGTTACCACCCACCACATTGGGTACCATTGTATATGCACCGCCATTCACGCTGTACAATACCCTGATATAATCTCCCAAGCAACCGCCCGCCATCACATCCACATCAAAACCGACCCAACTCAAATCAACTGAAAGCGCAACCGTTCCGGCCGCACTGATATTCATCAACGGGCTTTCCCAGCATACTTCCTGGTCCAGGTCAATAGACTCCATGACTCCTGCAGCAGTTGTATTGAAATAATCCGCAGGGTCCCGGAGATCGGTAGTAGGATTAGGGGGATTAGTTTGGCATGTGCCGGTGGGATCCCAGGGCGTTAGTGTCCAGTTCATGGCCGTCAGGTCGTTTACACAATTGAGCAAATAACCTTTAGTGGGCGTAGAGAAGGTTTCGCTGTATTGTGCCTTAAGTGAGGCAGGAAAAAGCACCATGCTCAAATATGCAGAAACACAGATAAAGAATTTAGTAGGTTTAATCATACATGACATAGTTGTAAATAAATTAATACTATTTAACTTAAATCAAGACCGTTAAAACAACCTTTATTGACACTTCCCACAACTGGGACAACTTGTTAGTTTGAAGGCAATGGACAAACAGGCTGACCAAAATCGATCGTGCCGGAGTAAGTGAATTTACCAGCACAACCTCCAGTACAAGTATTAGCGGCTTCTAACGCTGCCATACTTGCCTGAGTTACATTGAAATCACCGTTTAATCTTCTTAACCTTACATAGGTGCCGTCACCGGCTTGTCCAAAAATGTCAGACATAATATTGCCCGACATATTGACGCAAATCGTTGGCGCAGGTGTGTTCGGCGCATTTTGGTTATCCTGTAAAGTGATAGCTCTGCTGCCATTCATCTTCCTGATTATATTGTTAGTGATGGTGAGGCTTGTCAATTGCCCCCCTGTTGCTATACCACTCAAACCAGCATTTAAATTTATACCCGGAAATGACTGAACTTCCTGGATCGTGTTACCATCAATCAACATTGTTATGGGGACTGCCCCTTCATTTTGTATTCGGATTCCGTTTCCAAGCATAGCTCCGGAATTGGTGACATCTACTATCCCGATTATATTATTTACCACTTTACCCTCCAAACTCTTAGTAAAAGGTGGATTGGCATCTGCAAAGAAATTGATGCCAATGGCACGGCTTCCTGTTATTGTGTTATTGTTGAAATCAAATAAGACCTTTCCGCCTCCTGCCACAGAAGCTTGTGGACCCACATTGTTGTTTGTGAAAGTGCAGCCTGAAATATTAGCAGTCATCGTACCACTTGTTCCTGAATGGTCGCATTGCATAGCGGTGGCTGTAATCGTAGCTGGTGGAGATGTAGGATTCCAATTACCTATAAACGAGCTGCTGGTGACAGTCGTCTTCATGTTAGCGTTGCCAAGTGCCAGAAAATTGACAAGATTACCGTGGGGTGAACTACCATTACCATTGATGGGAAGACCGTTGCTGGAGATGGTGTTGCCAGACATCTGCAGATCAGTGAGCGTCCCTGCGCTATTCGTTATCTGAAGCTCGAACTCATTGTTGTTGGAGATGATACAGTTGGTAATGCTGGTAGGATTGCTGCCAGCTATAGCGGACCCCGTTAAACCAGTAACATTGATACCTGATTCATCGGAGGCTGCATCATTGCCGTTGCCGGTTATATTGCAGCGGTTCAATTGGAATCCATTGATCGTGGGGCCTGAAATGCCGCTCCCAAGATTATTAGTGATGCCCATATAATTTAATCTGACATTGGCGACAGTGTTAAGGGACACACCGTGTGATGTTGTATTTTGAATGATGCCGCCTGAATTGTTATTCGATCCACCTCCATCACCGCTTACAATTAAACCTCCAGCGCCTGTGCTGTTTAAATTAATGCCATTAGGTGCGCCATTTGCAGAAATGCTTAGGAAATTAAGATTACTCCCGCCGATAGTTGTACTCACTACATTCAATGCAGTACCCGTGGTAGTCGTAATTGTATTTCCTGTTCCTGTAACATTTATGGCTGCGGCACCACCTGTGGCATTGAATCCCACACCAGAGGTGGTACTTATGACCAGACCTCCATTCGATATCGTAATCGTAGCGCCGGCATTTGATAGAAGACTTACCGCGTTGTTGGTGGCGGTGTTTAAACTCTTTGAACTTCCTGAAAACGTCTTGGTTCCGCCTCCGCAATTTTGCACACGAATACCTGTGGCTGTAGACGTAATATTTCCAGAGAAGGTCACATTGCCACTATCATGGTTATCGACATCAACGGCAAAACCGGTGTTGTCTGTGATCACTCCGCTCGAACTAAAAACTACTGAACCACCTGAAATCAGTACACCTGTTCCGGTAGGGTTGGTGATCGTACCGCCATTGACTGTAAAAGTGCCTGCACAACTGACCAGATCAATTCCGTTGACACCTCCGGTAGAAGAAATATTGCTGAAAACCGCATTCGTTGATGCACCACTTCCATTCGAAGCATCAAACCCACCACCTGTTGTATTGGTGATGGCCACTTCACTGACCACTAGATTTCCAATTGAATTGGCACCACTATTGTCCATGCCGAAATCAGAACAGTTGCCAACATCGAATCCGCGTAAATTGTTATTCTGTGCAAGCGTAACTCCATCCCCTGATGCATTTGTGATGATGGGTCGGGTACCGTTGATATTGGGGAGCATTTTACTATTTGGAGCCAACGTAAACGGAAGCACTCCCGACAGATTTGCTGCGCCGGTATGCCCTTCGCCATATACCCGTTCATTGTCCTGCAGGACAATACCGCCTGTATAATTAGTGCCTGTATGTTCGATGTAAGTCAGATCGCCTACGGTGGCCGATCCGACATTGAAGTCCGCTAAGGATTTAAACGGAGAGGTCAGGCGCCCATCACTGGTGGCTGCCACAGAGCTGTTGTCAATAAACCAGATCAGATTGGATACCGTAATAGTGACAACGGCCATATCCGTGGCAGGTACGCCCCCGCCAACACCATTAGCATCATTTAGGGTGTATGTGTAGGTATCACTTCCTGTAAATCCTGCTACTGGTGTGTACATAAAACTTCCGTCAGCACTGATCATGATGGAGCCACCTTGCGTAGTAGTAAAGGTTCCGGCAGTAATGGTTAAGCCCGGGATATTATCATCAAAATCATTGGCCTTCAATCCACTGGCCACCGGAATATTTAACCCCACATTTCCGGTTGAGGCATAACTATCTGCCAATGCCAGCGGTGAGGATCTGAATGTACCCGCCACAAAGGTGGTCCTTGGATCCGGTACGATATTGAGTTGCGTTCCGGTAGCACCGGTGATGCCTGTGTTCTGGATGGTTACTTTATACCTGATGCGATCATTCGGATCAGCTTTGCCTGTTGCCCCATTGTCAATGATGATTTCATCAGTCTGGGTTGGGGCAAGAATTGTAGGCTGTGCGAAACTAAATCCTGCACATACTGTAAAGCAGATCAAAAAAAATATCCAAATCATTAGTCTTACATTATAATATGAATCCATTTTAGAAATTGACATTTTATACATTTTTATACTCAGGGCAAAGGATTTGTTGGCACTGCGCATGGCACGGGTGCCGGAGCAATGGTCCCACCTCCGCTGGTGCCTTCAGCGACCGGGCTACCTGTGTTACCATTGTTGAGCCAGGTCGTATTCATATCCGTTACATAATTTGTCACGCGCACACCTATAGCTGCTAAAACGCGCAGACGACACACTCTTGCCAACGCGGCTCCGGATACACTGTTGTCATTGACCGTAAGGCAAATCAATTTTCCTATTGAGGCTATATTGTTCACCGTTGCCACAATACCTTCCAGGTGTGTCATTCCTGTTGCACTTATGGTATTACTATTTACGGTTGCATTGATTACTGGTGAATTTGCTCCCTGGACCGCGAGGTTGATGCCAAAATCACAGTTGACAATTTCCAGGCTATTGTTTTCAATCAAAACGGTCACCAAAGAAGTCGTCCCATCAGACAATATCCGGATGCCACTGAATATAGTACCTCCGGTGCTCGGTGAGAAATATTTCATGTCCGGATTGTCTTTGATGCGTCCCTGTATCTGTGACGTACCAAATGCATTAACGGTAACGACATTTTCATTTTGTGCATGCAATTTGACATTGTTCATAATGTTAAAATTGATGTTATTCGTTTCCTCTCCGATTATGCGAATACCGGCACTGTTATCACCGACATAATCCATGGTTATGCCTGTGATATCCAGTTTGGTTATTTGAGCAGTGCCTTTGGCTATGACACTGATCTGGTCAGTACGCGAACGCAGGAAACTGGAGTTTTCTATATCAATGGAAGCGGTAGCATTGCCACTCAGATAGATTTGGAGATTATCTGAAGCAGGCGTCCCTTGAGAACGGGTATCATCAAAAACTGAAGAGCCATTGATATTCAATACAGCACTCCCTGAGGATTGTGAAAAGTAAAAGTTGCGCAGTCTTCCCCGACGAAAAGTTGATCCGGTAATGGTGTTGGTCCCGGTAAGATTAAAAGCCTGAACATTAGAGCTATTACAATCTACCATGCATGAAGAAATACCTGTATTTCTTCCGGCGTCTTCCATAAGGACATTACTCAGATGAAGGTTTTGAGCGTTACGTATGTCAATACCATCATCACCTGCATTTTCAATCGTTCCGCCGTTAATGGTAAAACCAGTTCCGGTGAATCCAGTAATATAGATAGCATCACCATCACCACTGTTATCATTTGGGATATAGACATCCGTAAAAGTTTCAAAACCTCCTGCGCTATTCATGTCAATATTGGCCTGAGCAAAAGTGATGCTGCCAGCACTACTGGTGCATCGGATACCAGGAGTCGTAATGCTGTTCGGATTGCTGATGACAGTATTTCCAAAACTCAAGGTACTTCCTGTCACATTATTGATCAACAAACCTATACTTCTTCGGCTGCTGATGGTGACCGTATTTAAAGCACTTATAGCATAGGTTCCTGCTGATACATTTTCCAATAGAATACCATTCGAAGATCCTGCAGCCATTCCCAGACTCGTTACTCCACTCACGGCCAGACCTGTTCCTCCAACATTGTCTAAGCGTATACCAAATCCGGGACTTGCCGTGGTCGTGATTGCTGAGAAGTTTAGGTTGATAGAGGTATTTCCTGTAGTACGAGTCATATCAATTGCCGCTCCCGCTGTTGCATTGAGACTGCCTGTATTGTTGGTGATGGTGATGGACCCGGTGTGTTCAGTGCCGACCAATGCTGATCCATTATTAGTGGTGATAGAAAGATTTAAGAAGGTCACATTTCCGCTTGAACTTGCCAGATGGACACCAGTGCCTGCTGAAGCTCCTTTATTAATGGTAGTTGCGCCCAAAGAAAGAACTGTAGATACACTTTGTAAACTGATACCAACACCACTTGGATTGGTAACAGAAACTGTTCCTGTGGTAAACGTGCCGCTGGTACTGCTTAAACTAATACCATTGACACCACCAGTAGTAGTCATACTGCCAAGGGTTACGTTTAGCGCTCCTCCATTGGCCGCTCTGAAGCCACCACCTGTTGGATTATTGATCATTACTTCACTAATCGTTAGGTTACCAACTGTTGCGGCAACCAGGTTGTCCATACCAAAATCTGAACAACTGCCTACATCAAAACCTCGCAAAACATTATTCTGCGCCAGGCCGATTCCATCACCAGTTGTATTGGTGATCAACGGACGACTACCATTGATTGCCGGTAATGCCACACTATTCGGTGCCAACGTAAAAGGTAACACATTTGCAAGGTTTGAACCGCCGGTATGACCCTCACCAAATAGCTGTTCATTATTCTGGAGAACAATACCTCCGGTATAATTTGTACCGGTATGCTCTATATAAATGACATTTCCTGCTGCAACTGAACCAGCGTTGAAAGCAGTTAGTGAATTAAACGGCGTGTTCCGTCTTCCATCGCCCGCTGCGGCAGCATTGTCAATAAACCATATCAAATTGGAAACGGTTATGGTTACAACATTCATATCTGTAGTAGGGACCCCGGCACCCACCCCATTACCATCATTGAGCGTATAGGAATACGAATCAGTTCCGGTATATCCTGCCGGGGGAGTGTACGTAAAACTGCCATTTGAGGCAATGGCTATAGCCCCACCCTGTACTGTTGGAAACGTGCCGGCTGTGACCGTGAGGCCAGGGATATTATCATCAAAGTCATTAGCTAATAATCCGCTTCCTGAAGGAATACTAATGGGTACATTTCCTGTGCAGGTATAAGCGTCAGGAAGGGCAAGGGGAGATGATCGGAAGGTACCCGCCACAAAAGTGGTCCTTGGATCCGGTACGATATTGAGTTGCGTTCCGGTAGCACCGGTGATGCCTGTGTTCTGGATGGTTACTTTATACCGGATGCGATCATTCGGATCAGCTTTGCCTGTTGCCCCATTGTCAATGATGATTTCATCAGTCTGGGTAGGAGGTAGAATTGTCGGTTGAGCCTGAAGTACTGTATAGCCTACCAGAATAAAGAAGAGATAAAATCTCATTTGTCTAATAGTGTTTGATTGTTGATGCTTGGTTTTTAAGTTTTAGCATGAACCTAGGTGAGAGGACACCTATTTATTCATGACTTAATCAATCTTAAAGGTAATTCAATTAACTAAATCTTCATACTACCGGGAGTCAGTTACAAAGATTTAACCTAAACTGTACAATGTGAAGGGTTTGTATCCACTATGTAAGGTAAGCGCTAAAGTTTTGCTATTAAGTGTTAACATCTGATGATAGTAAAGATCTTTGCTTAAGAGGATGTTTGAAGTTGGAGACGTTAACCCTCCAAAATCCTTAGCATTCAAGATTTCAGATCTTACTAAATCTTGAATAATTTAAATAAAGCGTACTCAGTAACTCTAGAGTGTGCGATTAGTTAAGCTGCCATCCCCACCACAAACACCTCTACAAACTCTTTCATCCGCTGGATGATCCTATTACCGATCTCCCGGGCGGAAAGAACGCTGGGCCTGTTGTCTAAACATTTGAGGACCTCGTCACGGATGGGCTCCTGGCCACTGAAGATGTAGGCTTCCATCAGGGAGTTAAACTGTTCTTTGTCCAGCTGCTCCTCATCGCAGATTTTTTGGAGAGCGAGCACTTTCTGGTCCTGCCAGTATTTTTCAAACTCATCCTGGATGTTGTCGGCATCGTCGATGTGGGGGAGGTTTTCCTTGATAAACTTTTCAATCAGCTCGCGCTTGCTGCGTAGCTTTTGTTCGCCACCCAGGAGGTCCATGATCGCCTTTTTCTGCTTTTCGGCTTCACTGCTTTTAGCTGCTTTGAGTTTTGCCAGGAGCTTGATGATGTAGACGACGTTGATGATGTCACGGTGGATGAGCTCCAGCTCAAAGTCGATATCTTCGAGAATGGAGGACTTTTCTTTGGCATTGTCCTGGCGGACCTTATCATAGAGGTCAAGGTATTTACTTTTGTAGTTTTCAAAAGTCTGCTCGTCGATGCCGAGGTCTTCCCAACTAAAGTCTGTGTAGGATGCCAATACATTTTTGATGCGCAACAGTGCCCGGAAGGCCTTCACGAAGGCCAACTCATCTTCTTCCGTCAGCAGGTGATCTACACGCTGCCATGTGGGCACGATCGTCAGGAGATGGTTTAGTGCGGCGGTAAATTTCTCAGCAATTTTTTCATACGGAGGCAGGATGATTTCTTCGATAGCATCCTTGTTGGAGAAGAGTGTGATCGCCTCATCCGTCCTGGCTTTGAGATTGCGGAAGCACAGGATATTACCCTGTGACTTTTGCTCACCGAATGTACGGTTGGTGCGCGAAAAGGACTGGATCAACCCGTGATATTTGAGATTCTTATCAACGTAGAGCGTGTTGACTTTCTTGGCATCAAAGCCGGTCAACATCATATTGACCACAAGTACCAAGTCGAGGCGGTCTCTTTCATCATTGAAAGTCTCTTTCTCCCGTTCCTTAAGACGCTTGGTGATATCCTTAAAGTAGTTTTCAAACTGCTGACTATCCCTGGTCGAGTAAGCGGTACCATATTGCTGATTGTAATCGGCGATGAACTCTTCGAGTTTGTCACGGCTGTGGCTTGATACGTAGGGCATAGCAGCGTCCGCAGCCATCGTCCACTCCTCATCCGGCAGATAATCCTGTGCAGCCTCACTTTCTTCATTGGCCCCGAAGGTGTAGATAGTAGCCATGCGCAAGTCATGCTCGCCGGCAGCCTTCTTCCTCTGGAAGATCTCATAGTACTTGATGAGCGTGTCAATGCTTGTCGTCGCAAAGAGCGCGGAGTACGCTTTGTTGAAGGTCTTCTGGCCGTGATAGGCGATGATATAATCGACGATCTTCTCCAGACGCTTAGGGTCATTTAAGACTTCTGTCTTGTCGATATCCTCCACCTCGATATCGATTTCCGTATTCCCCTTTTGTTTATATCGGCCCACATATTCGATCCCAAACCGCAACACATTCTGATCCCGGATAGCATCGGTGATCACATATTTGTGCAGGCACTGACCAAAGAGATCTTTCGTAGTACGCTTGCCCAATTCGTTTTTGTTGGCATTGTCCGCAAAGATGGGTGTGCCGGTAAAGCCGAAGAGCTGGCTATGATGGAAGTAGCTCTTGATGCGGTCATGTGTCAATCCAAATTGTGTGCGATGACACTCATCAAAAATGAAGACGAGCTTTTTGTCTTTGAGGTCATCAAGCCGTTTTTCGTGGTGCGCCCTGGTGATGGCATTATTAAGTTTTTGTATCGTAGTCAGCACCAATTTGGTATTGTCCGTCAATTGTCTGACCAATGATTTTGTATCGTTCGTGACGTCAACGCTGTCTTTTTTGAAGCTATTGAACTCATTCATGGTCTGGTAATCGAGGTCCTTTCGGTCGACAACAAATACGACCTTATGCACCGAGGGCAGGTCCATCACAATCTGGCTGGCCTTAAAGGAGGTCAGCGTCTTGCCTGATCCGGTCGTGTGCCAGATGTAGCCATTTTCATTGCCGGAGATCACTTGCTTAATGATGGCTTCTGTTGCATGGTATTGATACGGGCGCAGCACCATCAGATTTTTAAAAGTCTCATTCATCACCACGTAATGCGCGATAAACTTGCCCAGATGATCCGTGTTTAGAAACGCCGCCGCGAATGCACTGAGCTCTGTCGTGTTGCGGTTGTGTTCATCTGCCCAGAAAAAAGTTTGTTTGACGGATTGCAGGCGATTGTTGGCGAGATACTTTGTATTGACGCCATTGCTGATCACAAAGAGCTGGACGTATTGAAACAAGCCATGATGGCTCCAGAACGAATGAAGCTGGTAGCGGTTGATCTGATGGAATGCTTCCTTGATCTCCATACCGCTGCGCTTGAGTTCGATCTGGACGAGCGGGAGGCCATTGACCAGCAAGGTGACATCGTATCGGTTGGTATACGATCCTTGCTGCCTGATTTGATTGGAGACCTGGTACCGATTATTGGTCCATACTTCATGGTCAAAGAAGCGGACATAGAAGGAGGTGCCGTCTTCCCGCGACAGGTGAAACCGGTCCCTGAGAGTCCTGGCCTTTTCAAATACATTTCCTTTGGCGAGGTGGTTGAGGATAGTGTCGTATTCCCTGGGGGTAAACGTGGTTTTGTTGAAGGCCTCCAATTGAGCCTGCAGATTGGAGAGGAGTCCGTGGCTGTCATGGATGTGTATAGGCGTGTAGCCGAGGCCTGTCAGTTGCCTGATGAGGTTGTTTTCGAGGATGGCTTCGGACTGATGCATTTTTTAGAGAGATAAAAATAGGAAAAACGCACGGGTTTTGCCCTCGTTCCGGCTTTAGCTGAACGTTCCTCTCCAATCAGACGCAGGTTTTGCCCTCGTTTATTGCCGCTTCGCTCCATAAACGATCCCTGTGTTCTCCAATCACTCGTTTCTGCGAAACATCATTCTTCCGAAACCCCGGGATGTTGGAGATATGGCTTCAATATCAACTTATCAACACATCAACACATCAACTTATAAGCCCATAAGCCTCCACATTTTGCCCTCGTTTATTGTTGCTTCGCTCCATAAACGATCCCTGTTTTCTCCAGTCACTGGTTTCTGCGAAACATCGTTCTTCCGAAATCCCGGGATGTTGGAGATATGGCTTCAATATCAACTTATCAACACATCAACTTATAAGCCCATAAGCCTACCCGTTACCGCCACATCACCACCTTTTGTCTGAATCACTGTTGTACACCGATGACACAGATTGTACGGATTATTTTTCAATACGCACAGCCTGCACTTTTTATCTGTGCAATCCTTCAATCCGCTTAATCCGCGATTCAGACAATTGATCACTTCTACCTGTCTTCCCGTCGCGTCTTCTTAGGATCACGGTCCGTCAGCTTCGATTAAACCGTTTACCGTTTACCGTTTACCGTTTACCGTTTTTTAGACAAACATCTTCTGCAACAACCCCTTCTTAAACTCCTGCGTCCGCGCGATCTGGGCAGAGACACTTTCTATCTTGGTGTCGAGGCTGGAAAGAAAATTTCCAATTTTAATCTGTTCAAGAAGAGTAGGTGTATGAATTTTAATTTTAACAATTTCCGTTTTACTTATTTCTAGGAAAGTAGAGCCTTGTGATTTTCTAATAAATGCTTTTCTATTGCATTTAATGCAATAAAAAATAAAATTAAGGTCATTGGCTGAATTTACTACCAAGGATTGAAAACCTTGATTTGTTGTACATTCTTCAATAGCAAAACTCAATTCTGCAATTGTCGCTCTGCTTGTAAAAAGTATTGTGCCTCTGGGTAAAAGTTTCGCAGATGATTTTTCGAGTCCTAGTCTGCTAATTGTTCTTTTACTCTTTGAAACAAATCTTTCGGAAATCTCAGTTGGGGTAAACCACTGAATTTCTCCGTCCCAATATTCGGAAATCGAAGTATCAGGTGTCCCACCTCCAAAAATATCTGCTATTTGCCCCAACTTCTTCTCCTCCCACTTCGGATACGCCTTCCCGTTCTCATCCCCTTCGACTCCGCTCAGGGCAGGTTTGAATCTCAGCTTGCCGGAGAAGAGTTGTTGCATCACCCCTTTTTTGTATTGCTCCAGGAGCTCCTTGCGGCGGGTGAGCTGCCGGATCTTTTCATCGATGGCGGAGAGGAAGGAAGCGATTTTTTGTTGTTCGGGGAGGGAAGGTAAAGAGACTGGAAGATTTTGTAATTCTTGAGTGTCTAGTTTCCCAGCCCCAATTCCAGTTCCTACAACTTTATCAAGTAATAGATTTTCTTTTGCCGAAAACCATTGATAGAGAAATTCAGTACTTACATTTTCTTCAACTAATAGGTTTTTCAAATCCTGATTAAATGCTACATCTATTGCTGTTATACCAATAGGAATTTTATTATAAAGCATACTGCCTCTAACCAAAAGAAGGAGACTGTATTTGGGAGCTAATTTTGAACCATTATTTAATCCTAATTCTGTTATTGTTCTATCTGATTTTGAATAGTACTTGCCATGCATTGAAGCTGCGCTTATCCATGGTATATCTCCATTCCAATAGCTAGGATTATCCTTTGTCGGAGTTCCACCTGATTTGAAAGTTACTAGGTCCACAAGCTTAAACTGTTTTAAATCGTAGAAGGAACCCTTAAACCTCAACACCGGAATATTTTTATTTCGCGCAGTCATTCTTTTTCTTTTTTTAACAGATACATGTTGCTTTGCCTTCTATTTTCAAAGAGTTACAATTTGTAACCGGTTCGTTTTATACGGTACTCCTTTCGCTGCCCCCTTCCACTTCGACTACCTTTCACACTTCCTTGTCCGCCCGCTCAGTGCAGCGCCTGTTTTGCCCTTCGCACATCCTCGGCTTGCAAATCCCGGGGCGGCCTTTCCCACAAGTTATCTGGTTCTGATTTCACTTTCAGATGACTGCATTTTGTAGCCAGCTCACTATATTTTTACCATCTGCGGCAGTTGTCAAGTAATGCTTGACAACTGAATTTTGTCTACCATTTCCGCCAGTACTTAAGTAATCCTTAATACCTGAATTTGCATCTAGTTCGCCTTCTTTCAGAATAGTAGATATGTGCATGCTGATATTTGGCACTGAGGTGTCAAAAAGTTCGGCCAGTTGGTTTTGGTTCATCCAGACAGTGCCTTCCCTGGTCAGCAGCGAGACAGAAGCCTTGCCATCCGGAGTATGGTATATGATGATGTTTTTTTCTTCGCTCATACTATTCACAGTTTGCGATTAGAGGTTTTTCGACAATTGTTTAATAGTCTTATTCCCTACCAAGGATAAGGCCATGTTGAGCATGTCAGCTTCATCGGCATAGACCATGTTGATGCTCTCCTTCGACAGCCATTGAGGGATGAGTTTTTCTTTAATGGCATCGGTATGGATCTTGTAATTGACCTTGGCCAGAGTGCGCTGGAGGTTCCAGTTTAGGTTTAAGCGATCGTTTTCATCATCTTTTAGGCGCTGGAATTCTTTGATCAGGTAGAGCTTGAATTCCGGGCTTAGCCACGAGCCGAATTCAAAAGCCAGATCTTTATGGGCAAAGGTTCCACCACCGTACCTTCCGGATTTCGATTGAATACCAATGGCTTGCGTGGCTTCAATCCATTTTTTGGGGGTCAAATGAAAGGAATTCAGGCCGGCTTGATTTTTAAAGGTGTCGAATTCGCCACCTTTAAAATCCGCGTTATGCAATTGTTCCCATATACCCAGGAATTCAATGGTGTTCCTGTTCCGCATCCAGCTATAGATCAAATCTTCTCCACCAAATTTAGCCGCCATATTAGTAAGGGAAATGTAATCGTCATCTCGTAGAGATAAGATGGTGATTTCCGCACCCTGGACATGTATGATTGATTTTTTCTGCTTCATAACATTAAAACGGTGTATCTATCCCTAACTCCTTACAATACCCCGCGATCACCTGATCCGTACGCGCCATATCCTCATCCAGTTTTTTCAATGCCTTGGAGACAGTTTTGAGATTGACCGCTTCTTCCTCTTCAAATGTATCGACATAGCGGGGGATGTTGAGGTTGTAGTCATTGTCCGCGATTTCGCTTATGGTGGCTACATGGCTGTACTTGTCTTCTTCCCCCTCTACGCCTCCCTTGAGCGAGGAGGTATATTTTTTATAGGTTGCGATGATCTTGTCGATGTCGGCGGGCCGCAATACATTTTGGGTCTTGACCTTTTCAAAATGCTGGCTGGCATCGATAAACAATACATGGTCAGGATGCTGGCGTTTTTTTCGGAGCACCAGGATACAGGTCGGGATGCTGGTGCCGTAGAAAATATTGGAGGGCAGGCCGATCACGGCATCGAGGTAGTTTCGCTCCCTGATGAGGTACTCGCGGATATGCCCCTCCGCGCCACCTCTGAACAACACCCCATGAGGCAATACGCACGCCATCGCGCCTTTGTCATCGAGCTGATAGATCATGTGCTGCACAAACGCGAAGTCGGCCGTGCCCTTTGGCGCCAGGCGGCCATAAGGCGCATAGCGATCATCACTCATCAACAGCGGGCTGGCGCTCCACTCGGCCGAAAACGGTGGATTGGCCACGATCGCCTCAAAGCGCATATCGAGGTGCTGCGGCCGCTCGAGGGTATCTTCATTTTTGATGTCAAACTTCTTGTAGTGTACATCGTGCATGATCATGTTCATGCGGCAGAGGTTGTACGTCGTGGGGTTGCTCTCCTGGCCGTAGAAGGCGCCGACCTCCTTCACTTCCCTGGCGACGCGGAGCAGCAGCGAGCCTGAGCCGCAGGTGGGGTCATAGACACTCTTGAGTTTGGTCTTGCCTGCCGTCACCAGCCTGGCGAGAACGGTACTGACTTGCTGCGGCGTATAAAACTCTCCTGCTTTCTTTCCGGCCCCGCTGGCAAACTTACCGATGAGGTATTCGTAGGCATCGCCCAGCACATCGCTTTCCGTATTGTGCAGATCAAAGTCGATCTCATCGAGATGCGAGAGCACCTTGACGATCAGTTCGTTTTTGGCGGCTTCTGTCTTCCCGAGTTTGCTGCTCGTCAGGTCCAGGTCTTCGAAGAGATTGCCAAAGTCCTCTTCGCTCTCGCTGCCCATCGTGCTTTGTTCGATGTGGGTGAGCACCTTGGCCAGGTCATCCAGGATAAACTTGCTCTTACCGTCGGCGTTTCCCCGTCGTGCCAGTTCGCTAAACAGCTCCGACGGCAGCAGGAAATATCCGAGTTTGTCTAGGGCTTCTTCCTTGATGGCGGCCAGGTAGGCTTTCTTTTTTTTGTGGTGTTCCAGGTCTTCGTACTTCAGCTTGTCCGGCTTGAGGATGGCATCGGCATAATCGTGCATCTTTTCGCTGAGGTACTTGTAAAAGATAAAGCCTAGGATATAGTCGCGGAAGTCATCGGCGTCCATTTTGCCGCGGAGGGTGTCGGCGATGGACCACAATTTCGTTTCGAGGAGTAGTTTTTTATCGGAGGACATATTGGTGTTGGTTTGGGGGGTAAGATAGGGAGAATGGCTGTCTCTTATACACA
>ENA-ORBV01003395-ORBV01003395.1-microbial-mat-metagenome-genome-assembly--contig:-NODE-3395-length-31895-cov-4.834873_pt1 | contig 31895 bp, 25 predicted proteins | sample MGYA00237777_ERZ505514 | MGnify/ENA primary metagenome ERZ505514 (study PRJEB26160, sample SAMN06269048) | microbial mat metagenome | isolation source: Oligotrophic lake microbial mat | place... | reverse complement strand
GGCGCAGTGGCCGCGTAAGTGTGCTGCCCCGTGCCCGCGCCAATCGCCTGTACGAAATCGACGAAGCGAGCGCAGCGCAGGCGCCGGTCGACTCGGTCGTGCCGGTCGCACCGCTCTTCGAGAACGCGACGGCGCTGCTCGGCGGCGCAACACACGTCGACTCGCTCTACGCCGACTATCGTCGCCAACCGTTGCTGCCGTCTCGACTCAGTCAACTCGGTCCCGGTGTCAGCTGGATCGATGTCGACAACGATGGTCGCGAGGATCTGGTGTTTGCGAGTGGTCGCGGCGGACGATTGAGCGTGATGCGCAACAGCGGTGCGCGCTTCACGCCGCTCGCGATATCGGGCGTCACGCAACAGTTGGACCTCACGACGGTGCTGCCGTATCCCGACGGACGTGGCGGCACGGTGCTGCTGGCGGGCCAGTCCAACTACGAAGCGGAATCGGCGGTGCAGGCACTCGCGTCGCCGTCGGTGGTGGCACTCGTCGCTGGCGCCCGCGCGGCGTCACCGCGATCAGTCTTCGCCGGTGATACGGCGAGCGTCGGCGCACTCGCCATCGCAGACGTGAACGGCGATGGCGTGCTCGATCTGTTTATCGGCGCGCGCGCGATTCCGGGCGCGTGGCCGTTGCCCGCGAAGTCGCGCTTGTTGCTGGGGCGGAGGAGCGGTGGCTTCGTAGTCGATTCGACCAACGCGGCAGCGCTCGCCGCGCTCGGCCTGGTGAATGGCGCCACCTTCGCCGATCTCGATGGCGATGCGCGTCCCGAGCTGCTGGTGACGACGGAGTTTGGACCGGTGCGTGTGCTGGCCAACCGCAACGGCCGTCTGCACGACGAGACGCGGGCGTGGGGGCTGACCGATCTCTCGAGTCGATGGAATGGCGTGTCGGTCGGTGATTTCGATGGCGACGGTGCGCTCGACGTCATTGCGACCAGTTGGGGGCGCAACACGCCGTGGCGCACGTCGGTGTCGCGTCCGTACACGTTGGTGGTGAGTCGTTTTCCGGACGATCGGCTGGCACTCGTATTTGCGCGCGCCGATTCGATCTCGCGGCGCGAGATGCCGCTCGATGCCTTGGCGCGCCTCGGCGCCGCGCTGCCCTCGGTGAAGGAGCGTTTCGCGACGCACGCCGAGTTTGCGGGTGCGGACGTGGATGCCGTGCTGGGCGTTGCTGCGTCAACGGCGATTCGAGTCGGCGCGACAACCTTCGACCACACGCTCTTTCTCAATCGCGAGGGACGTTTCGAACCGCGCCCGTTGCCAACCGAGGCACAGCTCGCACCCGCCTTCGCACCCGTCGTGGCTGATTTTGATGGTGACGGCAAGGAAGATCTCTATCTCGCGCAGAACTTCTTCCCGACCGAGATCAACACCATGCGCTTTGATGCCGGCGCCGGACTCGTACTGCTCGGCGACGGCGCGGGTGGCTTTCGTGCACAGACGGTGCAGCGGAGTGGCATCTCCGTTCTTGGTGATTCGCGCGGCGCGGCGGCCGCCGACTTCGACGCCGACGGTCGTGTGGATCTCGCGGTCTCGCAAAACGCCGCCCCGATGACCCTCTGGCGCAATGTGAAGGCGCGTCCTGGTCTTCGTGTGCGATTAGTGGGCAACGCCTCCAATCCACTGGCCATCGGGGCACAGCTTCGCGTCGTGGCGAACGGCGCGCGCGGGCCGCTGCGCGAGATTCACGCCGGCAGTGGGTACTGGTCGATGGATGCGGCAACGCAGGTGCTCGCGCTGCCGGCGGCGGCGACAGCGCTGTGGGTGCGGTGGCCGAACGGAACAGCGCAGACGGTCGAGCTCAAGGCTGGAGAGCCGGACGTCGTCGTTCGGGAGGCGAGACCCTGAACAGCGTTCACGGAGAACAGCACGAGAACAGTCGGAGAACAGCCGGATTGTTCTACCTTCTTGACGTTTTGCTGGTCGAAGGAAAAAGCACTCTCCTGCAGATCTCCAGTGTTCTCCCTTCTCTCGTGTCTGCTGTGCAGCCGTGCCGCTGTGTAGTGGTCACCACGCGCGCTAACGCTTCTTCCGTGCAGGCCCGGATCGCGTCCAGATGACCACGACGCCGCATCCGGCATTGCGACCCGCGTATTCGCCCGGCACGTCCGACGGACCCGTGTAGATCTCCAGCGCTTCGATGTCGCGCACGGGCATCGTCGGGCCGAAGGTGTTGTCCACGTTGTCGTCGACGATGTACTCGGGAAGACATCGCATCGGTGCGCGCACCATGCGGATATGGCAACCGGTACCGCCGCCACATTCGACGGTCACGCCGCGCAGTCCGCGTGCGACATCCTGCAACGAGGAGTGGCCCGCGCGTTCGATGTCCTCACGCACGATGTAGTGACCAGCCCCCGTCTTTCGTCGCCGCTCGAAGTTGGCGAAGCGCGGTCCCAGACTCGCCGTCGCTTCCACGGCCACCATGGGGAGGGGCTGCGCGGTGCCGCGCGCGCTCGTTGTCGCACTGCCCGCGGGTAGCGCGCTGTTGGCCGCGGCAGTCGCCGCCGATGAGTCGAGTTCGACCTGTCGCTCCATCGACTCTGCCTGCGCCATGGCGATGATCAGCGCGGCCGACGGGAAGCCCTTGGCGCGGACGAGAAACTTGAGGATGCCGGTCGGGAGGCGGTCGAATCGGTACGAGCCCGTCGAGTCCGTCGTGACCGCGCGACCGTCAGAGAGAAAGACGACGACCGCTTCGCGAATCGGGACGCCGGTGGTCTTATCCATCACCGCGCCGGAGAGCCGCCCTTTGGATGACTGCGCAGCGAGCTCGACTGTCGACGCGATCGAGGCGACGAGCAGCAGGAGCGTGCGGAGCGAGCATCGCATGAGGTGCAGCATGACAGGCGAAAGGATATCGCGTGCGTTTGCTGGGTCAAGCAGCGGCATTCCGTCGTTGTAGCGCGGAGGACGGGGACGATCGCCCGCCTTCGGCCATTGCACGCGTTGAGCTTGCGCCGCATACTGTGACCAAACGTTGCGCGGTCGATACAGGACGCGTAGCGGAGTGTTCGTTGGAACCATCGCAGTCGCGAAGTGCCGCTGACCCGGGGCCCATTAGCCGGCAGAGGCACCATTCCCGTTCGCGGTTCGAGGTGTGGTCCCGGCGTCGGACATTCGTCGTCGCCGCAGCACGGCACGTCATCAGGCGTGCCCGCTCCCCCTTTCCGCTCGAGGTATCGCAATGGATGGTGTCCTGATGCGAAGGACTCTGTGCACCGCCACCGCGCTGGCCCTGCTCGTCGTCGGCGCACCGGCAGCGTACGCGCAAACCGAGGTGTTCGCCGGACGCGTCACCTCCGCTGGACAGCCGCTCGGTGGTGCCAGTGTAGGCATTCCAGAAATCGGCGCCGGTACGATCACGACCGTCGATGGACGGTACAGCTTCACGGTCGATGTCGCCAAGTACGGCGGTCGAAGTGTCAACCTCGTCGTCCGCTTCATCGGCTACAAGCCGAAGCGACTGCCGATCGTCATCGCCGCTGGTCGCGTCGACAAGGACTACGATCTCGACAAGGACGTGCTCAGTCTCGATCAGGTCGTCGTCACTGGCGTCTCAGACGCGACATCGCAGAAAAAGACCGCCTTCGCCGTGAGTGTCGTCGACGCGAATGCCATCAAGGATACGCCCGCGATCTCGCCACTCGCCGGACTCGCCGGCAAGGTCGCCGGCGCGAGCGTCACCACCACCTCGGGCTCGCCCGGCGCGGAACCGGCGATTCGACTCCGATCCGCCACGTCGCTCGCCGGTCGGCAGGACCCCCTGGTGATCGTGGACGGCACCATCACGCGGCTCGGACTCGCCGACATCAACTCGCAGGACATCGAGCGCATCGAAGTCATCAAGGGCGCCGCCGCGAGCTCGCTGTACGGATCCGATGCGGCCAATGGCGTCATTCAGATCTTCACCAAGCGCGGCAGCAATCTCGCGGAAGGGCAGACGAACTTCACCTTCCGCAACGAGTACGGGCAGAGCTACCTGCCCAGACAGGTCGGACTCAATACGTCCACGGCGTTTCAGCTCGATCCGACGAATACGAAGGGACTGACGAAAGGCTTCAAGGTCGATGCGAATGGGCAGCGCATTGCGGAAGCGGACGACATTTCGGACAACACCTATCCGTTTGTGTTCGACGCGCTCGACGCGCTGTTCAAGCCGGGCATGACGATGAGCAACTACATCTCGCTCGGACATCGCAAGGGTGCCACAAACTTCAATGCCTCGATCCAGAACATCAGGGAAGCGGGCGTACTCGATCTGCTCCAGGGGTACAACCGGCAGAACTTCCGCATCAACGTCGATCAGGCCGTCAACGACAAGCTGAATCTTTCGACCGGCATGTTCTACGGTCGCTCGAGCGCCGATCAGACGAACGAAGGCTCGCTCTTTTTCGGCATTCGCTTCCTCGAACCGAACATCGACATCACCGCGAACAATCCGGATGGCTCGCCGTTTCTGGCGGCCATTCGTCAGACGCCGTCGTCGGGCAACTTGTCGAATCCGCTGTATCGTCTCGCCAACACTCAGGTCACCAACGATCGCGACCGGTTCACCGGCGTGCTCAAGCTCAACTATCGTCCGCTCGACTGGCTGACGGCGGAAGGCAATTTCAACTACGACCAGTCCACCGGAAACAACAAATCGTTCGTACCGATCGGCTTCGTCAACTCGGTCGGCGGCAAGGGACAGGGCTCGATCGTCCAGAATTTCGCCAGCAACAAGTCCTTCAATACCGGCGCGACGCTGACCTCGGTGCGGCAACTCGCCAGTTGGTTGAACAACACCAGCAAGATCGCCATGGTCTACGAAGACCAGAGTGCGAACGTGCTCGGCGTCACGGCGCAGAAGCTGACCGTGAGCGGAGTGACCGAGTTCGGTGCGGCGGCTCAGGATCCCAACGCGCCCAACCTTCCGTCGTCGAACACCATCACCATCCGCAATCGCAATCTCTTTGCGATCACGACGTTCGATATCAAGGACCGCTACATCATCGACGGTCTCGTACGGCAGGACGAGTCGTCACTCTTCGGTGTGAAGGAACGCAAGGCCACCTACACGCGTGCCTCGGCGGCGTGGCGCTTCAGCGAAGACTTCAAGATTCCCGGCATCGACGAGGGCAAGCTCCGCGTGTCGTACGGCACGGCCGGATTGCGCCCACCGTTCGAAGCACAGTACGAAGTCTTCTCCATCGATGGCGGCAGCCCCTCCAAAGTCACGCTGGGCAATCCCAACCTCAAGCCGGCGTTCTCGAAGGAGACGGAAGCGGGATTCAACCTCAACTTCCTCACCAACTACACGCTCGAGTACAGCTACTCCCAAAAGACCACCAGCGATCAGATCCTGCAGGTGCCGACCTCGGCCGCCACCGGCTACCGCAACACGTGGGTGAACGCGGCAACACTCGATGGCAACACGCACGAAGTCGCCTTCGGTGCCGTGCTCGCGTCCAACAAGGATTTCTTCTGGCGCCTGAACGTCGTCGGTGATCGCACGCGCTCACGGATCACGGCGCTCTCCGTCGGTCCGTATCTCGCCGGGCCGGATGGCGCCGACGGCAACACGCGTATCTTTCGCGTCGCGCCCAACCAGATCTTCGGCATCATCTACGGCTCCGACTGGATCCGCACCGCCGATCAGCTCGCCACCAACATCGCGAACAAAAAGCTGACCGGATCGGCCGCCGACTACGTGCTGAACGAACTCGGATACTATGTCAGGCAGACCGCGTATCGCACCCGCAGCGAGCGCCCACTCAAGTACTTCGACGCGACGGGCAACTCGTTGCAGCCGATCGGTGACGTCAATCCCGATTTCACGATGGGCTTCAACAACACCATTCAGTGGAAGGGACTCTCCCTCTTTGCTGTCGTGACCTGGCAGAAGGGCGGCGACGTGTACAACTACACGCGCCAGTGGCCGTACAACGAACTACGCGATCCTGACATGGATCAGCGCGACGTGCCCGACGTGTCGAAGAAGCCACAGGGATTCTTCACGGCGTTCTACAACAACTTCGATCCGAACAGCCGCTTCGTGGAAGACGGCAGCTTCTGGCGTCTGCGCGAACTGGCGCTCAACTACCAGATCCCCAGGGCACTGGTGAAAGGCGTCAAACTGGGTGGCTTCGAGACGGCGCGACTGGGCGTCGTCGGGCGCAATCTGTGGACGAAGACGAAGTACTCCGGCTATGATCCGGACGTCGCAGGACCCGGCGGTGGTAATCCGTTTGGCTACAAGGTGGACTACTTCACGTATCCGCCGTACCGCACGTTCACCTTGATGCTCGAACTCGGCTACTGACCTCCCGCCACCACAGGATTTCACTCGATGCAGATGACTCGATTGGTCCGAGCCGTTCGCGTGCTGGCGATGATCACCATCGCCGGCTGCAACTCGCTCGATATCGCAAACCCCAACGCGCCGGACGCGAAACGCGCCCTCTCCGACCCCGCCGCACTTGAAGCGGTAGCGGCCGGTACGCTGCGCAGTTGGTTCAATACGTACGAAGGATGCGAAGGCAACTGCGTGCTCGTCACGCAGGCACAGTCGTTCTCGGCGTCGTGGAATAACTGGAACATGAACTTCTATTCCAGCATAGACGCCGACGGCAAACGACTCACACGGCCGTGGCAGAACGATCCCGCGGCAGCCGGTCGCACCAGCATGGAAGTGCCGTGGGTGGGCATGTACTCGGCCATCTCGTCGGCCACCGATGTGCTCAAGGCGATCCGGATCAACAAGCTGGTCATCAACAACGCGGCGGACACCAAGCGCGCCGAAGCCGTCTCGGAGTTGATGTTGGGCGCAGGACTGAGCTACATCGCCCTCAACTACGACAAGGGCTACATCGTCGACGAGAACGCCGACCCGGCGTCGCTCACGTACTCGAATCGCAAGGCGGTCCGCGATGCCGCGATCGCCAAACTCACGTCGGCGGCAACCATTGCCAAAGCAACCTCGTTTACCACGCCTGCCGCCTGGACCAACGGCGTGGCGTACTCGAGCGCGCAGATCGCACAGATCGCGAACACCTTCGCGGCCATCACGCTCGCGTACTATCCGCGCAGTGCGGCGGAGAACGCGCAGGTGAACTGGACGCAGGTGCTCACCTTCACGCAGGCCGGCATGTCCGCCGGCACGCCAGTGGACTTCGTATTCGTCGGCGATGGCTGCGTTTCGTGGTGTCACCAGATCCTCACCTGGTTTGACGACTTCAGTACCGGACGCGTGCACACCCGCGTGGCGAATATGCTCGATCCGGTCACGCAGCTGACGCCGTGGCCGCTCTCCGGCAATCGGCAACCCAACTCGCCGGACAAGCGGCTGGGCGATGGCTCGTTCGGTGATGCGTCGATCGTCGACGGATACGGCACCGTCGTGAAGACCGCCAATGGCGGTACGGATTTCTCCTACTCGCGCGACGCAATCTTTCGTCCTGATCGTGGCTCGTTCCACCAATCCAACATCGGATTCGTGCGCTACGATCTGACCAGGAATCAGGATCCGTCCGGCATCTGGGCGGGCTTCGGTCCGGCCCCGGTGATCACCGCCACGCAGAATGATCTGCTCTGGGCGGAAGCACTGATCCGCACCGGCGGTTCACTCGCCAACGCGGCCACGCTGATCAACAAGACCCGCGTCACGCGAGGCGGACTGTCCGCGGCGACCGCCGCCGAAGGCGTGGGTGGACTCACCACGAGGCTCGCTTACGAACTCGAAATCGAACTCCTCGGACTCGGCGCTGCGCCGTACTACTGGCGCCGTCGCACGGATGGCCTGCTCGAAGGCACCCCGCGCGAAATGCCGGTGCCGGCCAAGGAGCTGGGCGTAAAGGGTGAGGCACTGTACACCTGGGGTGGCACCGGGCCGGCCAACTCACCCACCCCTCCCTGATCACCCGTCTGTAGCTGATGCGGTACCACCGGGCCGGAGCAGTCGCTCCGGCCCGGTGTTTTTTGCCAATCGTTCCGTTCCACTCCCACCCGACCACCGCTTCCGCCGTTCAGCTCTACCGCTCACTCGGCACCGAGTACCCGGCACACCCGTCACCTCCAGCTCGCGATGTCCGGACGTCGCGCCAGGGGCAGCCGGCCACGTGCTTCTCCGTCAGCCCTCACATGTCGAGATCGGTGAAGGGCCGGCACCATGGACTCGTCACCGACCACCCCGAACTGGGGGTGCCAGGTGTGCCGAGTATTCGGTTCGCGGTCGACGGTAGCGCATAAAAAGCACAGCGCGAACTCGCTCGTCGTGGCGAATCCCGCGAAATCGCCAAGCAGCGCGTATGCTCACACAGCTGCACCAGTGGTTCCCCGCGGCCGCTCCGCCGCGGCTACCAGTCCCCTTGAAGGAGGCAGGATGTCCCGCTCGACACCGTCGATGCGTCGGTTGGTCTGGTCTGCTTGTCTCGCCGTCGCCGCCACCGCGATCGCGACCAGTGCGGGTGCTCAGGCCGCGCAGAAGCAGGATGAGGAATACACCAGACTCATCAAGCAGTACCTCACCGATCCTCGCATCAGCACCGATCTGGTCGATCACCTCCCGGCGTCGGACAAAGTCCCCACCACGCTCAAGTTCCCGGGCATCAACCGCATCGTCGGCACGCCGGGCTACCTGACGCACGCCGTCGACATCCATCGCTACCTCAAGGCCGTCGCCGACGCCGCGCCCGAGCGCGCGAAGTTCTGGAGCATCGGCAAGACCGAAGAGGGACGTGACATGGTCGTCCTCGTCATCGCCGACGAAGAGACCATCAAGAACCTCGATCAGTACAAGGGCTACCTCAACGAGCTGGCCGATCCGCGTAAAACACCGGAAGCGCGCGCCAAGCAGCTCTTCGGCATCGCCAAGCCGGTCTACTACCTCACCAGCGGCATGCACTCCACCGAAACGGGTGGACCCGAGATGCTCATGGAGCTCTCGTATCGTCTCGTGGTCGAAGAGACGCCGCTGGTGCAGAGCATCCGCAAGAACGTGTTGACGATGATCACGCCGGTCATCGAAGTGGACGGCCGCGAGAAGATCGTTGACGGCGTCTGCTTTCGGCAGAAGACGGGACTCAATCTCCCCACGCCGTACTGGGGCAAGTACGTGGCGCACGACAACAACCGCGACGGCATGGGGCAGTATCTCAAGCTCACACAGAACGTGCGCAAGCTGGCCAACGACTGGCACCCGACCATTCTGCACGATCTGCACGAAGCGGCCACGCTGCTCTACGTCTCCACGGGTACCGGTCCGTACAACGAACAGCTCGATCCGATCACCATCAACGAATGGTGGTTCATGGCCGAGAATGACGTGATGGAGATGACCAAGCGTGGCGTGCCCGGTGTGTGGACGTACGGGTTCTACGACGGCTGGGTCCCGAACTACATGTTCTTCCTCGTGCACTCGCACAACGCCATCGGTCGCTTCTACGAAGTGCAGAGCTACGGCTCGGGATGCAACGGCGTCGTGATGGGTGGGGCGCGGGGTGGTGGTGCGCCGCCGCTCGCGGCCGGTGCTGCGCCAGCGCCCGGTGGTCGTGGCGGTGCTGCTGCCGCACCCGCCAGCGACTCAGGCCTCACGCGCATCCTCGGCGGCACCAACTACAACCAGAGCCGCGAGTGGTTTCGTCCGAATCCCACGCCGAATGACATTCGCTGGGGGCCGCGCGCGAACACGAACATCCAGCAGTCCGCGGTGATGTACGCGTTATGGAACACCGGCAAGGAACGCGAGCGCTTCCTCGAGAACTACTGGATCAAGAACAAGAACGCGATCAAGAAGGGTGTGCTCGGGCCCGTGAAGGGATGGATCATTCCAGCAGGGCAGCACTCCAAGGCCAACGCCGCCGAAGCGGTCAACGAACTGGTCGATCAGGGACTCGAATTCCACATCGCCAACAGCGACATGAAGTTCGGCACGGTCGAGGTGAAGAAGGGAGACTGGATCGTGCGTGGCGACCAGCCGTTCCGCACCATCGCGGACATGTACTTCTCGATCCAGAACTACCCGACCACCAATCCGTCGCCCTACGACGACACCGGTTGGACGTACCAGATGATGCGCAACATCATCCTGCACGAGATCAAGGATCCGGCGCTGCTCACCGCGTCGATGACGCCGGTGACGAACCATGTCGTCGCCGCCGGCGGCATCAATGGATCGGGGGCGACGGTCATTGTCGCGCACACCGGCGACAACAACATGATCGCGCTGCGCTATCGTCTCGCAAGCACGAAGATGTCGGCCGCCGAAGAGTCGTTCGACGCCGCAGGTCGCAAGTTCGGCGCGGGCTCGTTCATCATTCCGCGTGCCAACAAGGCGCAGGTCGAACCGTTGCTCAAGGAACTCGGACTCTCCGCGTGGGCCGTCGATGCCGCGCCGACCGTGAAGCAGCACGATCTCGACATTCCCCGCATCGGCTACATCCACAGTTGGACGAACACGCAGGACGAAGGCTGGGTGCGCGCGGCACTCGACTACTACAAGATCCCGTACACGTATTTCGGTGAGAACGAAGTGCGGAAGATGGCCTCGCTCCGCGCCAGGTTCGACCTGATCCTGTGGCCGCACGGTGGCGCAGTCGGCGTACCACCGCCAACCACCGGGGCGCCGATCCCGTATCAGCGCACGGCCGAGTACAAGTCGCTGGGCTATCCCGACTCCACCGCCGATACGCGTGGCGGACTTGGTGAAGATGGACTGAAGATGCTGCATCAGTTCATGCAGGAGGGCGGCACGCTCGTCACAGAAGGCAATACCTCGGCGATCTTCCCGATGTACAGCCTGACGCCGGGCCTGCGTCCGACGGCGGCGGTTGGACTGGTGAATCGCGGTACCATTCTGCGCGGCATCATCACCGACACGAAAAGCCCGATCGTCTACGGCTTTGGCGTCAACCAGATCCCCGTCTACTTCAGCGGTGGCACGCTGCTCGATGCCGGCGTTGCGCCCACGCCGACCGCGGCACCGATCAGCAAGCTCGATGTGCTGCGTCCCGGCAGTTCGGCGGCGCTCGCAGGCACGGCGGTTGGCGGCGGTGGCGGGCCTGGCGGCTTCGGCGGTCAGCCTGGTGTTTTTCAGAACACACAGCCCATGGCGACGTGGGTTGAGCACTCCATCTGGGATCCGAATCAGCAGTGGCCCGCCACGTCGTCCTCAGCGACCGGCGCCGACTTCGGTGGTGGCCGCGGCTTCGGTGGCGGTGGTGGCGCGGCGCCCGTACTACGCGCACTCGGCGACATGAAGCCGCGCGTCGTGATGTCCTGGCCTGCGAGTCCGCGCGACATGCTCCTGTCTGGTGTGCTGCAGGGCGGCGAGAATCTCTCCAATCGCCCGAACGTCATCGACTCGCCGGTCGGCAAGGGACACCTGGTGATGTTCACCATCCGTCCGTTCTGGCGGTGGCAGACGCAGGGCACGTTCATCATGGGATTCAACACCATCATGAACTGGAACGACCTCGGTGCAGGTGCGCAGCCGTAACTACTGTGCTGTCGCCGGAACCGCGATAACAGCGGAAAAAGCGACTGACTATCACGGATACGAGCGGATCACAACGGAAACAACGCGGATACTACAAAGGCAAAGAATGCTTTGGTGGTATCCGCGTTGTGCACACTGCTTCAGCAATTCGCCGTCGCTGTATCCGTGTGGTTTCCGCGTGAATCCGTTCCTTTCCGTGATGGTCTGTTGTCCTTGTCGTTGCTGTTGTCGTTGCAGCAGTTGTTCATCGCGCCGCCGTGACTCGGCATCATAGGGATTTCGTGATCCACTTCCTGAGGTATGGTGCAGTGCGACTGTCGCGATGTGTCAGCACTATCTCAGGCGGGCCCTGTGCCACGATCCGCCCACCAAGCGCACCGGCGGCAGGACCCATGTCGATGACCCAGTCACTCGATGCCACGACACGCATGTCATGCTCCACCAGCACGACCGTGTTGCCCGCTTCGACCAATCCATGCAGCTGCACCATGAGCCGATCGACATCAGCCGCATGCAATCCGGTACTTGGCTCGTCGAGCACGTACAGCGTGTCGCCGCGCTGCGCCCGTTGCAGCTCCGTCGCAAGTTTGATGCGTTGCGCTTCGCCACCGGAGAGCTCCGTCGCCGGCTGGCCGAGCCGCAGGTAGTCCAGCCCGATGTCGCGCAACAACGCGAGTGGCCGCGCGATGGCTGCCTCACCCGCAAAGAACGTGTGTGCCTCGGCCACTGTGAGTCGCAGCACGTCGGCGATGTTTCGACCCTGCCACTCCACCTTGAGCGTGGCCGGATTGTATCGGGAGCCGCGGCAGGTGGGGCAAGGCGCATACACGGTGGCCATGAAGAGTAGCTCGACGCTGACGAACCCTTCGCCTTCACAGGTCGCGCAGCGCCCGGGCACCATGTTGAAGGAGAACCGACCGGCGTCGAACCTCTTTGAACGCGCTGCCGGAGTTGCCGCGAACAGCCGGCGCACATGATCGAATAGACCGGTGTACGTGGCAAGATTGGAACGAGGCGTTCGTCCAATTGGCTTCTGGTCCACCGTCACCAACCGGCGGATGAACTCCCCACCGGCAGTGATGCGTCCACGCGTTCTCGTTGCCAATCCGGGTTCGTCCTCTTCTGGCGAGACGGCGGCGAGCGGCGTGTCATGCCCGAGCTGCTCGCCGATCAGATCCACCAGCGCCTGGCTGACGAGGCTCGACTTCCCGGAACCCGAAATGCCAGTGACCATCGTCATCACGCCGATCGGAAGGCGCACGTCAAGACGATCGAGGTTGTTGCGTGAGACCTGCGCCAGGTCCAGCCATCGCGTCGGCACACGTCGCCTGCGCGCCTCGGGCATCACCGCGCCAAAGAGGTACGGTGCCGTGCGCGACGACTCCACCGCTCGCAGTCCGTCGGGCGGACCGCTGTAGAGCACATGTCCCCCGGCTGTTCCGCCGTCCGGGCCAACATCCACGATCCAATCCGCGCGGCGCATGATCTCCAGATCGTGCTCGACCACGAAGACGGTGTTGCCTGCGTTGCGCAGGTTGTCGAGTGCCGTGAACAGCGCTTCGTTGTCTGCGGGATGCAGCCCCGCACTCGGCTCGTCCAGTACATAGACCACGCCGAAGAGGTTCGATCGGATTTGGGTGGCGAGTCGCAATCGCTGCAGCTCGCCGGCGGAGAGCGTGGTGGTGGTCCGGTCGAGTGCGAGGTAGCCGAGACCCAGTGACTGCAGGGTGTCGAGTCGCGAAAGCACATCGCGCGCGATGCGTTGGGCGGCGATGCGCTTTTCGGCCGAATCGTTGGGCGTGCGACGCACGTCAGGCGACGCGGCGTGCGAGCCGGGCCCGGATACGCGTCCGCGCAGTGCAAGGGCGCGCGGCTGCATATGGTCGCCCGTCGTCGCGGCGTCGAGATCACGCTCCGCAGCCGGGCGCAACACGTCGCCGAGCCGCTGCAATGTGAGCTGTGACATCGTACCGATATCCAGGCCGGCGAACGTCACGGAGAGCGCAGTCCGCTTCAGTCGCTTTCCACTGCAGGTCGCGCAGGGTTGGCCGATCATGAAACGTGAGACACGCTTCTTCATGAGAGCACTCTGCGTGGTCGCGAACGTGTCCAGCACGTACTTGCGAGCCCCCACGAACGTGCCCAGGTAACTGGGCTCCGTTTTGCGTCTCAGTGCCACGCGCGTCTCGGCCGGCGTGTAGCCCGCATACACAGGCACCGTCGGCTGCTCCTCGGTGAAGAGGATCCAGCGGCGTGTCTTCTTGGGCAGCTCGCGCCACGGGGTGTCCACGTCGTGGCCCATCGAAACGAGGATGTCGCGCTGGTTCTGCCCTTGCCACGCGGACGGCCACGACGCCACCGCGCGCTCGCGGATCGTCAGCGAGTCATCGGGCACCATGAGCTGCTCCGTGACGTCGTAGACGATGCCCAGCCCATGACAGTCGGGACAGGCGCCCTGCGGCGTGTTGGGCGAGAAATCCTCGGCGTACAACATCGGCTGTCGCGGCGGATAGTTGCCCGCGCGCGAGTAGAGCATGCGCAGCAGGTTCGCGATCGTCGTCACACTGCCGACTGACGATCGCACATTGGGCGAGCCACGCTGCTGCTGCAGTGCCACGGCGGGTGGCAATCCCTCGATGGAGTCGACATCGGGCACGCCGACCTGGTCGAACAGACGACGCGCGTACGGCGCTACCGAATCGAGGTAGCGACGCTGTGCCTCGGCGAAGATGGTGCCAAAGGCGAGTGATGACTTTCCGGACCCCGAGACGCCGGAGAACACGACCAGGGCGTCGCGCGGAATGTCCACGTCCACGTCGCGCAGGTTGTGCTCGCGCGCACCGCGGACCGTGATGCAGTGATCGGAGGTGCCCAACGTCTCGTCTACGTCCGCGGTAACGACGCGCCGTTTGTGCAGCGACGCCGAGACGCCCGGTGTCGTTCGTCGTGGGGTCAGTGGAACAGCCTTGTGCGAGAGCGTAGCACTTGGTTCAGCGTGAAAGTCGGAAGGCGCGCGGTGTGTCGCCAAGCAAAAACATCAAGACCATTCATGAAGCGGAACGGCCTCGGTGCTGGTGCGCAGCCATAGGTCAAGCGCAGACAAGAACCCGTGACACCGACAGCAACTGACGATCACGGATAAGAACAGATGCAAAGGGAAACACCGCGGATACTGCAAAAGCAAAAATGCTTGGGTGGTATCCGCGTTGCGCCTGCCGCGTCGCCAATTCGCAGTCGTTGTCTCCGTGTCGTTTCGGCTTGAATCTGTTCTTATCCGTGATAGTCAGTCGCGGTTGCCGTTGAAGTAGTTGTTCATCGCGCCGCCGCCCGACGCTTGACACGAATGGTCCCGCAGGTGATCGCGCGCTCGAATCGCGACCGCGGCTTGAGCACCACCGAATCGACATCGCTGCTATCGGTCGCGTTCCTCGCCAGCGCATAGCGTGGCGGACACGGCTCCCACAATGCATCGGCGAGTGCCGTCTCCACCGAGCCGGGCATCCCCGTCACGAACCATGTCAGCATCGTGATGACGATGACGAGCGACACGACCGTGGTCACGCGACCGATGATGCGGATGTGACGGGGAGCGGCCACCTACCGACGAGCAGCCGGCCGACGGGCACCTGTCCAGATCACGATCGAGCCGCAGCCGTTCTGCGACTGAAACTGGATCGGCACACTGGAGGTGCGCGTGTACACCTCGACCGCGCGCACATCCTGCGGATTGACGATCTGGTCCAGGTTGCCGTCGTCCACCGGCGCGCGCATGCCATTCAGGAACACGAGCGGCACGCAAGAACCTGCACCTGACGCACCGCGCATGCGGACCTGATCGCCACCCATCTGACCGGGCATGATCGTCATGCCGGGCGTCATGCGCAGGATGTCGGCCACGTACATCGGGTTGCGCCGCCCGAGCGCTTCTTCGTCGATGAAGTAGCCGAAGCCACTCTTCCGCCGCTTCTCGAACTCGGCGAGATCGTCCTGCGCCGGATTACGGTTGGCGCGAATGCGCATCGTGTCCACCGTGGGAACGAACACCTCCAGCGCGAGTTCGGTGCTCCCTTCGGTGCCGTCAAGAACGTCCACTGGAGTCTTGCGCGGCATGAAGCCCAGCGCGCGCGATTCGAGCGTGTAGGTGCCGGACGGGAGTGACTGCATGCTGAACTGTCCGCTGCTATTCGTCGTCGCTTCGACGCCGCTCCCCCACAACTGCAGCCGCGCGCCCTGAATCGGCTGCCCGGTCGTACTACGCACTACACCGCGCAGCTTGCCGTTGCCGCGCAGCACGGTCGCGGTCGCGGTCGCGGTCGCGGTCGCGCCTTGCGCGTTGCGCGCACTCGAATCCGTGTCGATCGGTATGACCACCTTCGACGCGGCGCCCACGTACACATCGCGTACCAGCACGCCGGAACGCGGTGCTTCGAGATCGATGAAGCCGCTCGAGTCGGTGCCGACGAACGCGCGGGCGGTGAAGGTGCCGTCGGTGGGAATACCGCAGATGACAAACTGCCCCGAGGCCGCGGTCGTTGCGTATCGCGCCGGTGAACGACGCACGATGCCGCGTGGTCCGAGCGAAACCTCCGTCCACTGCGCCCGGATGCGCGCGGGCCCACTCAGCGGCTCGCCGCGTGACGAACGCACGAACCCCATGAACATCCCCAGCGATTCGCGCGCGACTTCGGGGGGGCAGAGTCGCACCAGCAACGTGGCTCCTGACGGAATCGCGATCGGCACGCGCAACTCCCCGTCGGTGCGGACATCCACGCGCAGCAACGGCGATTCGATGCCGAGGGTGTCGAGTCGCGGATGAAAGAAGCCGAGCAGATACGAGCCCATGCGGACGGAATCGATGGCGTAGGCGCCTCGCTCGTCCGACGTCGCCGATCGGATGCGCGAGGGATCTTCAACCGCCACCAATTGCACCAGCGCGCCGCGCAGTGGTCGCATCGCCACACTGTCAAAGGCGACGCCGCGCAGACGGCCGAGCAATGGCTGCATGAGCACCGGTACAGCTGAGGCTGGAGGTGTTGGTGGCGGCGCGCCTCGACCGCTCACCTGCGCGTGCAGTGCCGGCGCGGCCGAGCTCGCCATCAGTGGCGCGCCGATGCCGCACGCAACACCGATGCGCATACATCTCCTTAAAGCAGAGATCGGTATAGCTGCACGAGCTCGCTGCAAGGGTATCGGAGCCATCGTTGGCGTTGACAAATTGTCGAGCAGGGATAAGATAGGGCCGAACTGATAATCGATCACACAGTTGAGCGAGAACTCCACACGCTCGACTACCACAGCATTCTCTTGCACGGTCAAGGAAATCGCCATGGCACGAACGCAGCAAAGACTTCTCATCGGTGGACTCCTCTCCGCCTCGTTGTTCGTCGCGAACCGCGCGGCGGCGCAGCGGTCGGGTATGGCGCCATTAAGGCCGCAGTTCGCGTCGCAGCCGGCGCCGGCGAATCCGATTCTAACCTACCAGGCGCGAAAGCTGCTGAGCGTCGCTGGCACGAATCCCTTCGCTCCGCTGTATGCCACGCCCAAGGGCGGCGCGTACGATGGCGTCGGCTCGATCTTCATTGAGCGTACCGACGGCACCTTCCTCTGTTCCGGCGCGCTGTTCGGCGGCGGTGCCTATATGCTCACGGCGGCGCACTGTCTGACCGATGACACGGGCAAGCTCATCACCAACAAGACGACGTCGGTCTTCTTCACGCCGGGTCAACCAGCCACGACACGCGAGTTCATCGTCAGCAATCAGTTTTTCGTCAATCCGTTGTACACGGGCGAAGTGATCGACGCGCACGACATCGCCGTCATCAAGCTCGGCTCGGCGCCGTCGGCGGCTGTGCGCGCGTCATCCTACGATTTGTTTTCGGGCAATCCGTTCGGCCAGACCGCCGAAGCCGTGGGCTCCGGCGCACGCGGCACCGGCAACACCGGTCTCACGCAGAACGGTGGTTTCACGTTGGCGGACCGCCTGCGCGGCAACAACCGTGTCGATCTCACCTGGACAGATCCACTCTTCGGCGGCTTTTTTAATGCGTTCTTCGGCAACGCTGATCCCTACGGTCTGGTGGCCGATTTCGACAACGGCTTGGCCGCCAACGATGCCGCCTGCCAAATTGGCGGCGCCTTCAGTCTCACGAACTTCTGCAATCTCGGTCTGGGCCTCAGCGAAGTCGCCCTCGGCGGTGGCGATTCCGGCGGGCCGCTCTTCATCAACGGCCGCATTGCCGGCGTGGCGTCGTACGGACTGAGCTTCGGCCCGAGCTTCGGTGATCTCGACGGCTCGTTGAACAGCTCCTTTGGCGAATTCAACGGCTGGGCGTCCACCGACTACAACGATCAGTTCCTCGGTCAGTTCGTGACCCCTGAGCCGTCGTCCGTCGTACTCGTTGCGGCCGGATTGCTGGCCATCGTTGCCGGAGCACGTCGCCGCCGTCGTTGACCTGACTGCGGTCTTCGTGACCAAACTCCTCGGGGGCGTACGCATGTCGCGTACGCCCCCGCGTGTTTTCCTGATCGCGCTCCCCATGATGCTGCGGCGACTGCTTTCGACCTCAACGCCGGCGCCCGCTGCAATAGCGCTCGCCGTCGGCGTGTGGGCGCACCCGGTGATGGGCCAGGAGAGCCGCGCGATCGGACAGGCAACAGTCCTGCGCTCGATGTCGTCAAACCACGTCGCGCTCGTACCGACGCTGCGCGCCGTGACCGTATCATCACGGCGGCTGACCACGCTGCTGGTGAGTCAGACTCCTGCTCCGCAGTGCGTCTGCACCATGAGCTTCGCGATGGTCACCATCTCGCTCGTTGATGCGGCGGGTAAGCCCGTGAGCGATGCGCGCGTTCGAGTGCGGCGCGTGACGACCAACACGACGCGCGACGTAGCCGAAGAACTGCCTGGGATGTACACCATTGCCGACGATATGCTGCGCGACTCGCTGCGCGCGGATGGTGAGGCCTTCGAAGTCAGTGTGCGCTGGAAGAACCGAACGCGACGCGTGACCGTGCTGGTGGGAACGAAAGATCCGACATCCCAAACGGCGCCCGGCACCCGCGCGGCCACGCGCCCGGACTGTCGCTGTCACGTTCGTCGCCTGTCCGGACCGGAACGGATCGTACTCCGCTAGCCCGACGAACGCCTTCAGCCTCTGCCGTCGGCGGGCGGTATCGGACCGTCGAAAACGGGGATGTACGGACGTGGGTGCTCGCGCCGGTAGACCGTCAGCGCGGCACAGGCGCTTTCCTCCGGCGTTGTCCACGGCTTGGTCTCGAGTAGAATCGTACCCGTGTCGAACGTCTGTACCAGACGCAACTCCATGCACGACGCGATCAGCTGATCCGCCAACTGGCGTCGTTCGAAAAGATGCATGGATGTCAGCACCACGAAGCGGATCCTGCGCGCGCGTAATGACGCACCGAACTCTCCCAACGGCACCTGTTCCGCCACCAACGCGGATTCCGTCAGGCGCTCGCTGATGAAGTGCACCGTCGTTGCGCGCCAGGCGAGTACAAAGTCAGTGCTATCCGACTGCGCAGCGATGACGCGAGAGGCGTCGATCAGACTGACCGTGCGTCGGTCATAGCATCCGCCGCCGTTGCGGTACGGATCGCTGCGGTCACAGGTCGACATGCCGCGCACGCGCCCCGCCGCGCTGCGCGCCGCGCCGAAAACGAGCAGCGCCAGCAGCACGACACGCGAGGCCATGTTCGCGCGCGCGGGGAGGCGCTCCGCGAGCTTCCACGCGCCCAGCAGGATCGTCAGGTAGGTGAGCGGAACAATCGGGTCGAGCAGACGTGGCGGCGTGTACGGAAACGTCGCCAGCACGCCCGCATAGGCCACCAGATACACCGCCGCAGCACGCCACCGCTTCCACAGCAATACCACGCCGACGCCGAGGGCGACGACAATCACGAGCAACCAGAGCGCCTTCGAAGGCACGCGCAGCCATGGTATGACCGGCAGCGCAAACTCGTACGGCATCGCCTGCGCCGCGTACTCCTTCACGCTGCCGAGTACGCGCACGATCACACGGAAAATGCTGAACGGATTGCGTTCGAACCCCTCGGGATTGAAGTCGTAGAGGTACGAGCGGACCGCTTGTCCCTTTTGTGCCCACAGCACATAGCCAAACCATCCGCCCACGGCCAAGCCGCTGGCCACAATGTGTGTGATGATGATGGCCGGCCGACGGTGATTGAAGAGCAGCCAGACCCCGACGGCCGCGACCATCGCGATACCGACGGAGCGCGTCAGGAACGAAAGGACGGCCAGTGCGATGGCGGCGTAACACCATCGTCGATCTCCCTCGTCGGCGCGCACGGTCGCGTACAGCGCGCCCATCGTCACCAGCAGATAAAACCCTTCGGAGTAGTACGAGTCGCCCATCCAGATCACGCCGTGATTCAGCACGATGGGGGCAAGCATGGCGACGGCGAACCAGTTGTCGCGCAGCCGCCGAGCCACCGAGACGAGCAACAGCAGCGCCGCACTGACGACGGCCAGGTTGGCCGCCGGAATCAGCTCGATGTGATTGCCGGTCAGGGTGCGCACGATGACGAGCCAAGCGGGGTAACCGGGCGGGTATTTGACGTGAAGTGGTTCGGACGGGCGGTACACCTCACGGTATGAGCCGCGTTCGAGTGCCTGACTGAGCTCGATGTAGGTCAGCTCGTCGCCTGAAAACAGCTCGATCTTCGTGCGCGCCTTCCAGCCGACGATGACGAGCAGCGCAAGCATGCTGCCCAGCAGCAGTCGCTGAAGGGGCAGCCAGGGGAGCCGCAGCGCGTCGGCCTTGGCGACCGCCACCCGCTCCGGTGGTAAGCTCAATGCCATGCCATACGGGACATCATCATCAGAAGGGGGATGGACGAACACGGCAGTCGCGCGTCCGAACCCTGGGGAATGCCACGCAGCGCAGAATAGGCTCAGCCTGTTGTAAGCGCACGTTAATGAATGTGTAACCAGTCGTCGATGTACTGCTGCGCGCCAGACTGAGCAACCTGACCCCGGTTCCTCGCTCGACGACAGCCGCGGGCCCTCCATCTGCATCCCAGCGCCCGGACGACCGTGCGCCTAGACGACGATGATCCCGATGCGCGATGTCCGGACGTGAAGAGGGAAGCAACGAGCGACTCAGACCGATCGGCGGCTCGATGGAGGATTGCTTGGCGCGATCACCGGCGGTGGTCCGTTCCACGGCTCGAACGTCGCCTCGAGACAACCCGCATCAACCCATCGTGCGATCATCGATTCGGCGATCCCGAATTCGTCGTGCAACGATGTGCACACCTGTTCACGCGTGAGTGTCTCCTCGATGGTGCCGTCGAGCGTGCGTCGATAGCGGATCGGGCCGCGCAGCAACAGCATCAACCCGGGAAAATTGCGCCGCGCGTAGATGTGCTGGTTGAACACGCCGAACGTGCGCGACTTCTCGTACGCCGCGTGCAGAAATTCGTGGTCGATCTGATCGACCAGCAACCGGCACGGCGTGTAGCCCGTTCCCGGCGGGTTGCTGAACCACATCAGGTGCAACGCGTCTGTCGGTTCGATTTCGGCGGCGAACAATCGATCGTCGCTGATGAAGACATCGTTCCTCACCGGGAGCGGCACGTTCGAGAGAATCGACGTGTCCACGATCCAGTCGGTACCGTCGATGGTCGCCTTCACGGTGCCATGCGTGACAAAGCCGCGGTCGCGCATGGAGGCCGCCACGCGTCGCACCGTGAATCCCATGCTGGACAGCAACTCGTAGATCGCATTGCTGGTGGACCAGCAGGTGCCGCCCGTGCCGTACTCGAGCAAGTGCTCGAAGAAATCCGTGCCTGTCGTTCCGGGCAGCGGACGCTCATCGTTCGAGTACATCGCGATCAGCTTGCGCACGTTGTCGAACGGAATGGTGGCGCACCACGCGCCGTACACGGTGGCCAGACGGTGATAGTCGGTGCTGATCGACGATGGGACGCCGAGTCGCGTCAGGACCGCGTCGCGCAGGGCAGGGGAGAGCAACGGCTCAGCGTGGATGCGCGAAGGATCAGGGTCAGACAAGAAAACGGGCTCGCGTCTCGGCGGTGGGAAGCAAGCAGGCAGGAGCCGCAAGCTCGAAGCGGCGTCGGGCGATCACGTCATAGACAACGTCACGCAGGGCGCGCGGAACCACGCGGCCCAACGCGGCCACGACTCGCCACACGCCACCCAGGTGCGCGAGTGCGGAGAGTGCCGCGGTCGAGCGCACTTGCACCTGCGCGTCGCCGATCGCCGTGGAATCAAACCATACCACCGAATCGAGCGTCGCAATCTTGGGATGCTGTGCGCGAACTGCCGACCCGAACGCACCCTGCAGCGGGGCAAAGCGGAGCGCGCCACGCCTCGACGGAGGTTCGTGCGACAGAACGAACTGCACGCTGCCGGCGCAAAAGCCGCAATCGCCGTCGTACAACAGCACGGGAGTGGGGAAGGAGAGCGCGGTCATACGCAAAAGATAGTGGACGCGGATTCAACTACGCAGTTTCGGGCTCTGACTCGGAGTCGGGAGTCCGATCTTCTCTTTGCTGGATCCGGCCGTAGCTTTGACTGTTATGCCTGCCACTGCTTCCCGTCTCTCCGTCTTCTCCGAGTCCGTCATTCGCGGCACGACCCGCATGGCGGATCAATACGGCGCCATCAACCTGTCGCAGGGCTTCCCGGATTTCGATCCGCCGGAAGAGATGCTCGCCGCGTTGGAGCGCGCGACCCGCGGACCATTTCATCAGTACGCCGTGACCTGGGGGGCTCCGCGTTTTCGCCACGCCCTCGCAAAAAAGATCGCGCACTTCTCCGGCCTCGACGTCGATCCGGAACGCCATCTCGTGGTCACCTGCGGCAGCACGGAAGCGATGATGGTCGCCATGATGACCGCCTGCAATCCGGGCGACAAGGTCGTCGTCTTCTCGCCGTTCTACGAGAACTACGCCGCCGATGCGATTCTCTCCGGCGCGGAGCCGATCTATGTACCGTTGCGACCGCCGCACTTCGGGTTTGACGAAGAAGAACTGGCGCGCGCCTTCGCGCAGAAGCCCAAGGCGATTGTGTTGTGCAACCCGTCGAATCCCACCGGCAAGGTCTTCACCCGCGATGAGCTGCTGGTGATTCTGCGACTGGCCGAAGAGCACGATTGTTTCGTCATTACCGACGAGCCGTACGAGCACATCGTCTTTGCCCCGCACACGCACACGTACTTCGCGACATTGCCCGGTGCATTCGAGCGCACGATCACCTGCAACTCGCTGTCCAAGACGTACTCCATCACCGGTTGGCGACTGGGCTACGTGCACGCCGCGCCACACGTCATCGCGCAGGCGCGCAAAGTGCACGATTTCCTCACCGTCGGCGCGGCCGCGCCGTTGCAGGAAGCGGCGGTGGCGGGACTCGAACTCCCGGATAGCTACTACGCCGGGCTTACCGACATCTACACGCGCAAGCGCACACTCTTTCTCGACTATCTGCGACAGACCGGGCTCCCGTTCACTGAGCCGCAGGGCGCGTACTACGTCATGGTCGATATCGGTGCGCTGGGCTTCGCCACCGATACGGAAGCGTCGCAGTGGTTCATTCGGCATGTGGGCGTTGCCGGCGTGGCGGGATCGAGCTTCTTCCGCGAGCCCGTGCAGAATCTGCTCCGCTTTCACTTCGCCAAGAAAGACGAGACACTGCACGCCGCAGGCGAACGTCTCATGACGTTGCGCGACGGTCGCTGATGGCACGCCAATGAGCGTCACTCACGATCATTCGTCGAATCCGCTGCATGGCATCACGCTCGAGCGCATGCTCAACGAGCTGGTGGACGAACTCGGATGGGAACGCATGGGCCGTCGCGTGAAAATCGCCTGCTTCACGACCGAGCCGAGCGTTTCGTCGAGCCTGAAATTCCTGCGGCGCACGCCGTGGGCGCGCGAGAAGGTGGAGACGTCGTCTCTGCACGTGCAGCGCACGCGGCGGCCTCCCGCTCCGCAGCCCGAATAGCGTTCAGGCAGGAACAGGTTCCGCGACGCCGAACTCCGCCGAGTTTGACGCACCGAACGCGCTCCCTGCATGCATCACCGGCGTTTGGTCCAGCGCTCGACGGCCTGCGCGCCGCCGTGTCGCACCAGCCACGCCAGTGCGAACGTGCGCATGATGCGGCCGACCGTCAGCGCCCCGACAAACTGTGCGAATGGCACACCCAACGCTCCTGAGGCGATGCTGACGAGTTTCGTACTCAACGGCGACATCGTACTCGCAAAGATCGCCCACGCTCCGTACTCGGCGAGCGTGGCGCGCGTCGACGCCAGGCGTTCGGCGGAGACGCCAACCCACTGCGCCATGGGGCCCTCGACGAATGACAGCGCGCTCGCGCCAAGGACATAGAGCAGCACACTGCCGATGACGGTGCCGGCGGTGGCGATCAGCGCGAGTCGATATGCTTTGGCCGGTCGCGCGATCGCGAGCGGCAGAAAGAAGAGGTCGACCAGCCCGGGGAAGACACACCCCTGCAGCAGTCCCCACCCCAGCACCACGCTCCCCGACCATCCGGCGTCGGCCCAGCGCTGCAGTGTCGCGTGGAGGCGCGCGAGACGCGACGACGCGGCAGGCGACGACGTGTCGTGTCGCGCGCCGTCCGGTTCCGTCCGGCTCAGAGTCGGTCCAGGTCGTCTTTGCCGATCACCGGTGCCCATGGCATCAGCTCGTACTGCGCCAGCGACTGCTTCACGAATGGGTCGCCATCGCGGATGCGATCGAGCGTCGCCGTCACCTCGTCATCGGGCACGCGCAGCAGCAGCGCGCCACCGTTTCGCGGGTCGAGCGGTCCCGACGCGAGCAGCAATCCCTCCGCCTTCAACGAGCGCAGATATGCGCGATGTTCATCCACGACAGGAGCAATCTCCTCGAAGGGACGACGATACCGGATGAGGGCGATGGCGTACATGAAAGTCCGGGTGACAATCGGTAAAGGAGCGATCCGCGTGAGAGAGACGCGGAATGAATCCGCTACGGACGCAGGTGCGCGTGCGTCTGCACGACGTCGCGGAGTGCGTCGCGCAACGCGAGCCACGGCATGGTCGCACAGCCGTGCCGTCCGGGGAAGGGGGCGACGCCGCGCAACGCGTCGAGTGCCGCCGGAAGATGTGCCGTGTCCGTGGCACCGGTGAGCATCGCCTCCACGTCTTCCACCAGCGTCTGGGCCTCCAGTCGTGTCAGGCCGGGCACGACGCGCGTGAGCATCGAGGCCGACGCCACCGCGATGGAGCATCCACGCCCGGTGAAGGCCGCATCCGCAATGCGATCCGCGTCGACAACAATCGCCACCTCGAGGGCATCACCGCACAGCGGATTCTTGCGCGATGCCGTGTGCGTGGCCTCAGGCAACTCGCGTCGATTGTACGGCGCGCGGTGATGCGCGAGCAGCGTCTCCTGGTACATCGCCGCCAGCGAGGCGGACGTGATCGCGGGGCCGCGGGCGATCACATGCTCACTCATCGGACACCGTCGTGGTCTGCGTCGTGGTCTGCGTCGTGGTCTGCGTCGTGGTCTGCGTCGTGGTCTGCGTCGTGGTCTCCGTCATGCGACGACGCGCGAAACCGAGCGGCTCACCGGTGCCGTTCACGCTGCCGTTCACGCTGCCGTTCACGCACTGGCGAACATGGTCTGGGCCGACACCAGCGCCCCGCACAGCGCGTCGACGTCGGAGGCTTCGCTGTAGACATAAAACGAGGCACGTGCGGTCGCGCTGACGCCCAGTCGGCGCATGAGCGGTTGCGCGCAATGATGTCCGGCGCGCACACACACGCCGTGTTGATCCAGGATGGTGGCGAGATCATGCGGATGCACGTCGTCGAGCGAGAAGCTGATCACACCACTGCGGCGTTCGGGCGGTGGTCCGTACACCGTGCATGACGACAGCTCACGCAGTCGTGACTCGGCCAGCTTCAACAGCGCGACTTCGTGCGCACGCACACGCGTCATGTCCAAGGACTCCAGATAGCGAACGGCCGCCGCCAGTCCAACCGCATCGGCCGCATTGGGCGTGCCTGCCTCGAACTTGTGCGGCAACACGTTCCACGTGCTGTCAAAGTCGTGCACCCACTCGATCATGTCGCCTCCGAAAAGAAACGGTGGCATGGACTCGAGCAGTGCGCGCGTGCCGATCAATCCGCCGATGCCCATCGGGCCGAGCATCTTGTGTCCACTGAACGCGTAGAAGTCCACGCCCAGCGCATCGAAGGAGACGGGAAGGTGGGGGGCACCTTGCGCTCCATCCACGAACAGCACCGCACTCGACTGCGACCGCACGATGCTCACCACCTCGTGCAGCGGCGTGATCGCGCCGACTGCATTGGAGACGTGCGTGATGGCCACGAGCTTCGTGCGCGCGCCAACCACAGCGCGCAGCTGATCCAGATCGATCTCCTGCTGCCCCGTGAGCTCGACGATGCGCAACGTTGCGCCGGTGCGCTTGGCGAGCTGTTGCCAGGTGACGAAGTTGGCGTGATGCTCGAGAGCGGTGACGACGATCTCATCGCCGGCCTGCACATTGGCGCCGCCCCACGCTGACGCGACGAGATTCACCGATTCCGTCGTGCCGCGCGTGAAGATCAGGCAATCGCTGTCGGAGACGCCGAGAAAGCGTGCGACGGTGGCGCGCGCGGCGTGGTATGCATCGGTGGCCGCCGCTGAGAGCGCGTAGGCACCGCGATGCGGGTTGGCATTGGCCGTTTCGTAAAAGCCGGTGATCGCGTCGAGGACGGCGCGCGGCTTCTGCGACGTCGCCGCCGAATCGAGGTAGTGCAGCGCAGGATGCGCGGCGAGCAACGGAAAATCGGCGCGTGGCGCCAGAGCAGACATCGCAGTCATGAACTCCTCGGAAGACTCACCCACACATCGTCGGCCACGACGCGCACCTCGCACGTTGGCAGCGCATCGGTGGCCGGTCCTTGCAACAGCGCACCGGTGCGCACATCGAAGCGCGCTCCGTGCCACGGACACTCCAGCACGCACGGTTCCACCAGCTCACCACCTGACAGCGCGAAATCGCGATGCGGGCAGCGATCCTCGACTGCGTACACCGTCGCCCCGTCGCGTACCAAACAGACGCGCGTTCCATCGTCCAGCAGCACACTCAGCGGGATTCCAGGCTCGATGGCAGACAGCGCCACCGCGCGCTGGTACGTCACCTCCGCCGTCACTCGCCGGCTCCGTCCCCGACTCGGCCACGCCCTGCGTCGTTCACTCGGTGCTCACGACAGGCATTGCCGCATCGCTCGCCAGCGCGGCCTTGAGCGTGTGCCACGCCAACGACGCGCACTTCACACGCACCGGGAACCGCGACACGCCCGAGAAGACGACGAGCTGACCCAACGCCTTGCCGCCTTCGGGATCCTGCCCCAGCACGAGTGTATGAAAGCGTTGGAAGAGTGCTTCTGCATCTGCGCGCGACTTGCCCTTCACGGATGCCGTCATGAGCGACGCCGACGCTTTTGAGATGGCACAGCCGTGGCCGATGAACTTCACCTCGCGGATGATGTCGTCCTCGACGAGCAGCGACACCGTGACCTGATCGCCACAGAGCGGATTTTTGCCGTCGGCCGAGCGATTGGCGTTCGCCAGCTCGCCAAAATTACGTGGCTTGCGGTTGTGATCGAGGATGACGGACTGGTAGAGATCCTGAAGATCGGACATGGGATTGGTGCGTAGGGCCAACTCGTCACTTGGTGGTTGCGGTTCCCGTGAACCTCACCAACGTCATCTTCTCCAACTCCTCCTTCACCGCTTCGTTCTCGATCGTCTCGATCGCATCCGCAGCGAACGCGTACATCAGTAGCTGCTTGGCCAGCACGCTGCCCACACCGCGGCTCTTGAGATAGAAGAGCGAGGTCTCGTCCATGCGCCCGACCGTCGCGCCATGGGTGCACTTCACATCGTCGGCAAAGATCTCGAGCTGCGGCTTGGTGTCGATCTGGGCGTCGGCTGAGAGCAGCAGCGTGTTGTTGGTCTGCTTGCCATCGGTCTTCTGCGCTTCAGGGTGCACGTACACTTTGCCGTTGAACACGCCGTGCGACTGCCCATCAAGCAAGCCCTTGTACAGCTCGCGGCTGAAGCAGTTGGGTGCCACGTGCTCCACGCGCGTCTGGTGGTCGCCATGCTGTGTGCCGTCGAGCATGTACAGCCCGTTGAGCGTCGTACCGCCGCCATCACCGTTGAGCACCGTGTACACGTTGGAACGCGAGAGCTGCGCCCCGGTCTGAAAGGAGAACTGCAGGAAGTGACTGTCCCGTCCCTGCAGCGCCTCGATCGTACCGACATGAAACGCCGACAACGACTCACGCTGCACGCGCACGTGATGCAAGGTCGCGCCGTCTTCGAGTACGACTTCGGTGACGGTGTTCGTGAAGTACGTCACGTCGGCGGTGGACACGTAGCTCTCGATCACGCTGGCCTTGGCCTGACGCTCGACGATGATCAGGTGACGTGGATGCGACATGACACCGGCGCCGTCGGCGGTGGTCAGGTGCACCAGGTGTATTGGGACTTCGGTCACCATCTCCTTGCTCACGCACACCAGCGCGCCTTCACCGGCGAACGCGGCATTGAGCGCCGTGAAGCCATCGCGATCGGCCGGTGCCGTCGAGCCCAGATACCGATGCAACAGCTCCGGCTCGTCGATCGCGGCCTGCGCCAACGGCATCACGCGCACGCCGTCCGGCAACGCCTCGTGTGAGGACAGCGCCGGCATGAAGCGACCGTTGAGGAACACCAGCATCGGCCAGGCGCTGCCAAACGAAAATGCTTCCAGCTCCTGTACACTGCGCAGGACGTCGGGTGCGCGATCGGTGGCGGCGACGAAGGTGGTGTTGGCGATGGCACTCACGTTCGTGTATGCCCAGTCTTCGCTGCGCGTGCTGGGAAACCCCAGGCGGGCGAAGGCCGCCGCACCGGCGCTGCGCAGATCCTTGAGCGGTGCCGGTGCCCCCGACGCTGCCGATGCGGTGGCCTGTGCCTGATACACGGTCATGTCGTTTGGTGTCACGCTCGTCTTCACACTCGTACTCACGCCGCCTCCAGGACCCAATCGTAGCCGCGTGCTTCGAGTTCAAGCGCCAACGACTTGTCGCCCGACTTGACGATGCGACCGCCAGCCAGCACGTGCACGTAGTCAGGCACGACGTAGTTGAGCAGACGCTGGTAGTGCGTGACGACGATGGTCGCGTTCGTCGGCTTTCTCAGCGCGTTCACGCCACCCGCGACGATGCGCAAGGCATCGATGTCGAGCCCGGAATCCGTTTCGTCGAGAATCGCCAGCGTCGGCTCGAGCACCGCCATCTGCAGAATCTCGTTGCGCTTCTTCTCGCCGCCGGAGAAGCCCATGTTCACCGAACGGTTCATCATCGAGACGTCCATGTCCACCAGCTTGAGCTTCTCTTCGACGAGATCGAGAAACTCCATCGGATCGACTTCGTCCACCCCTTTGGCCCTGCGGATCTCGTTGTACGCCGCGCGCAGGAAGTACGCGTTGGTGACCCCCGGGATCTCGACCGGATACTGGAAGGCGAGAAAGACCCCCTGCTGCGCACGCGCTTCCGGCGCCATCTCGAGCAGATTCTCGCCCTGATACCACACTTCGCCGCCCGTCACTTCATACGCGGGATGGCCGGCCAACACCTGCGCCAACGTGCTCTTGCCGGAACCATTCGGCCCCATGATCGCATGCACTTCACCGGCGTTCACGGTGAGCGAGATGCCATTGAGGATCGGAGTGCCGCCAACGGACGCGTGGAGATCGCGAATAACGAGCATAAAGGAAGAAATGAGATGTAGATCGACGTTGAACTACCGACTGGGGCTGATGGTACTACCCAGTGGGGAGCTGTGAGTATGAGTTGCGGGTCGTGAGTTTGAACGACCAGGTGTCGAGCTTCGAGTAGAAGCCACCAATTGTGAGATGCGCGATCTCAGAGCTCCATACTCAAACTCGAAGCTGGAAACCTGGTGATCGCGGTTCCTAGCCCACGCTTCCTTCCAGCGTAATCCCCAGCAGCTGCTGCGCCTCGAGCGCAAACTCCATCGGCAGCTCCTTGAACACTTCCTTGCAGAAGCCGCTCACGATCATCGACACGGCTTGCTCCGCATCGAGTCCGCGGGCCTTGAGATAGAAGATCTGGTCTTCACCGATCTTGCTGGTGCTCGCTTCATGCTCGAGGGTCGCGCTGTTGTTGCCCACTTCGACATACGGGAACGTGTGCGCGCCGCACTGATTGCCCACCAGCATCGAGTCGCACTGTGTGTAATTGCGCGCGCCCTCGGCCTTGGGCAGAATCTGCACTTTGCCGCGATAGCTGTTCTGTCCCTGCATGGCGGAAATGCCCTTCGACACGATCGTCGAACGCGTGTTGCGCCCGATATGAATCATCTTGGTGCCGGTGTCCGCCTGCTGACGCTTGCTCGCCACAGCCACCGAGTAGAACTCGCCGACGCTGTTGTCGCCCTGCAGGATCACGCTCGGATACTTCCACGTGATGGCTGAACCCGTCTCCACCTGCGTCCATGACACTTTCGCGTTCTTCATCGCCTTGGCGCGCTTGGTGACGAAGTTGTAGATCCCGCCCAGTCCGTTCTCGTCGCCGGCATACCAGTTCTGCACTGTGCTGTACTTCACGGTCGCGCCATCGAGTGCGACGATCTCCACCACCGCCGCATGCAACTGGTTGATGTCGCGCTTGGGCGCGGTACATCCTTCGAGATAACTCACTTTCGACCCTTCATCGGCGACGATCAGGGTGCGCTCGAACTGCCCGGTCTCCGCAGAGTTGATGCGGAAGTACGTGGACAGTTCCATCGGACACTCGACACCCTTCGGGATGTAGCAGAACGAGCCGTCCGAAAAGACCGCGCTGTTCAGCGCGGCGAAGAAGTTGTCGCTGTAGGGAACGACGGAGCCCAGATACTTCTGGATCAGCTCCGGGTGTTCACGCACCGCCTCACCGAACGACATGAACACGATGCCGTACTTGCTCAGTTCTTCCTTGTACGTCGTGCCGACGGAGACCGAGTCGAAGACGGCATCGACGGCGACGTTGCTGAGACGTTTCTGCTCGGTAAGTGAAATACCGAGCTTCGCATAGGTCTCCAGCAATTTCGGATCGACGTCATCGAGCGACGTCAGTGCCGTGACCGACTTGGGCGCGGAGTAGTAGCTCGCCGCCTGATAGTCGATGGGTGGGTACTGCACGTTCGCCCAGTGCGGCTCGGTCATCGTCTGCCAGCGACGGAACGCCTTCAATCGCCAGTCGAGCAGCCACTGCGGCTCGCCCTTTTTGGCGGAAATGAAACGCACCGTCTCTTCGGACAACCCGGGTGGGAGCGTGTCGCTCTCGATGTCGGTCGAGAAACCGTACTGGTACTCGCGATTGACCAGCGCGTCGATGGTCGAACTCATGCCTTCTCCTGTTGCCACGCCAAGATGTCTGTGCTCGCGACTGCCGCGGTCACCACGCTGTACTCGCATCGACCGCACCCATCCAGTCGATGCTGCCCGCGTACCAACGGCACGCCAAGCAACTGCTCAACGACGTGTGCTTCCACTGCACACGCTTCCGGAAACCGTTCGGCGATCTCGCGCATTCCGGCGCCCTGGTAACCGCGGTCAGCAAATACGGCAGCGGCAACGCGCAGAAAGTCGTCGCGCCGACGCGTCTGAATCTCGGTCAACTCGTCGGGGCGTGCAGAAGTAATTCCCATTTGCAGACGCTTTAACGATCGTTAAAGTGAGATGTCAATGTACGGTCTACGGAAGCCAGAGTCAACGACATCGTCACTGTGTGATCTGCGAAGAAAAAGGATTCCCTAGGGCGGCTTGACACCACTTAACGATCGTTTTATAACGGCGACTGTTCAAGAAGGGTTCGCATGAGTTCGGTTCAGGAATTCGAGCGCTTGAGTCAGGAGCGCCAGCCCACCAGCGAAGGGCCTTATCGCCTCAAAGGTGAGGTCCGGCATCCCAAAGACGCCGCCTGCGGGTTTGAGGTGCTCGACTCGTTCGAGCGCTTCAACCAGTCGAACGACATCTATACGCGCGGCCAGTGGGATTCACGTATCCGTTCCGAGAAGGTGCTGAACTGGTTCAAGGGGATGTTTCGGCCCGGGCTCGGTGCGCGCAACGCAGAGGGCTACTCGGTGCGCGACTTCGCGCTGCGCAATGCCGGCTGGACAGGGGCAAACCTGACGATCCAGCGCAGCCTCCATGAAGGCCGGATCGACGGCTTCCTCGACTACATCCGGCCGTACTCGGAGCCCAGCCCGGAGAAGGTGCCGGTTGAATCCCCCGCTGCCATGGCCGAGGAGATCAAGCGCGTCAGTCGGTTGTTCGGCGCCGACGGCGTGGGCATCACACATTCCGATC
>ENA-ORBV01003390-ORBV01003390.1-microbial-mat-metagenome-genome-assembly--contig:-NODE-3390-length-31939-cov-8.977308_pt1 | contig 31939 bp, 31 predicted proteins | sample MGYA00237777_ERZ505514 | MGnify/ENA primary metagenome ERZ505514 (study PRJEB26160, sample SAMN06269048) | microbial mat metagenome | isolation source: Oligotrophic lake microbial mat | place... | reverse complement strand
TGGCCGGGCCATGCGCTGACTGGGTGGTCGGTGACGTCGGCGACTGGGCGGTCCATGAGGCCGCCGCCGAAGCCGCCGAGGCGCTCGGGCCGCTGCGAGGGTGGGTCAACAACGCCGGGGTTGATATCTCGGGGGCGGCACACGAAGTCGACGAGGCCCACCTGGTTTCGGCGATCAGGGTGCTCCAGCTCTCGACGATGTTCGGGACCGCGGTAGCTGTACGGCGTATGGCGAGAACCGGCGGGGCAATCGTCAACGTCGCCTCGATTCAGGCCCGGGCGGCTTTCCGTGGGTACTTCGCCTATCAAGCCGCCAAAGCGGCCATTGTCATGATGAGTAAGGGGGTGGCGGTGGATTACGCCGCTGCCGGTATTCGATGCAATGTCGTGCTCCCAGGAACGATTGACACGCCGATGACGCGCGACTGGCTGCCCGACGGCGCCGACCAGGATGCGGCGCTCCTGGAGGCCGGTCATCTCGCTCCGATGGGGCGGGTGGGAGAGGCGAGCGAGGTGGCACGCGTCATCGCCTTCTTGCTGTCGAGTGGTGCGTCGTACGTCACGGGCATCGAGGTTCCAGTGGATGGGGGTGCTCTGGCACGGTGCTGGCCCGAACCTCCGATCGACGTGACCGACGGCTCGCTCTGGCGCGCCGGGTGACCGTCCTCCGCGTTGCTGGTCTGGGTGCACGATGTCGACGGGCAGCAGGAGTGGGTCAACGAGACGTTCTGCGCCTCACCTGCCGCAGGTACATGCCGGTGATGCCGACCAGGGCGAGGGCGGCCATCAGGACCTTGAAGGTGTTGCGGACGGCCACTTCGGTGCTCGTGATGGAGGTGACATCCAAGTGCGGGTGGCCGATCTGGACGCCGATGAAGACGGCCCCGGCGAGGACGGCGGCGACGCCGGCCGCCCGGGTCAGAGTGGTGTGTGTGATGGTCATGTCCGGCTCCTGTTCCGGTGCTTCCGCGGCGAGTGCTGCGGGGATGCCTCGAACCTAGGAAGGGACGCGGTGGGCCGGCGTCACCACATGATGTGATCGAGGTGGTGAATACGGGTCAGAGCAGCCCGTGCTCTCGGGCGCGGCGGACCGCGGCCGCGCGGGTGGTGACGTCGAGCTTGGTGAAGATCCGCTTGGTATGCGTGCGCAGGGTGTTGACCGAGACGAACAGGGTCGCGGCGATTTGCGGCCCGGTCAGCTCGCTGCCGAGGAGCCGAAGCACGTCGAGCTCACGTGGGCTCAGGGGGTCAGCCACGTGCTGCTGCGGGGAACCCGGGGACGGGGACGCAGCACGCTCGAGCACCCGGCGGACGTGCTCCAGCACGGCTGGAGCGTCGGCGTGGTCGGCGGTGGCGCGCAGCAGTGCCAGCATCGGCGGGCCCTCGTCCAGGTAGAGCCTGACATGGCTCGACGGCTCGGGCGCCTCCTGCAGGGCCTTGCCGAGCGTGGCGAGAGCCTCGGCCCGGTCACCATCCAGGTCGTGGGCCAGTGCCTGCAGCACGCCGATCTCGAGCACGCTGCCCCCTCGCCCCGCCTGTGCCGACGCGACGTGCAGCCGTGCGAGCAGACGGATCGCCGCCCGGACCGGTGTCGCGGGTCCGGTTGAGAGGTTCTCATCGCCGGCGCGGTGCTGCGCGAGCAGGAGGCGCACCAGGGTGAGGTGCTCGTGCTCTCGCAGGTAGGAGGGTTCGTCGTCGACGCTCGCACCTGAGTCGTCGGCCCACGCGGCCGCCGCGACCAGGTCGCCGGCCGCGATATCGAGGCGTGCCCTCGTCGCACCGATGGTCCGGATCTCGGGATAGAAGCCGCGCCGGTACAAGGTCTGGGCCCGGTCGAGGAGCTCGACCGCGCCCGCGTGGTCGCCACGCGCCGCGCGCACTTGGCCCATCACCAGCGACCAGCGGTGGCGGTTCTCGGTGATGGAGGCCCGCTCCCTTAGCATCCGCGCCGTCTCGAGGTGCGCTTCGGCGCTGGTGAGGTCGTCGAGCTCCCGATCGAGGTCGGCCAGGCCGACATGGAGGTCGGCGGTCGCCCTCGGGTACGGCTCACCGCCCTCGGTGGCCGTTCGCACCGCCCGCTCATTCAGCTGGCGGGCGCGGCTGGGCCTGCCAGAGGCAACCCACATGTCGGCGAGCACCACCGTGCTGTCGAGCTCGTCGACCAGGTTCCCCGCGGCGTGCAGACTGCGGACCGCCCCGGAGAATGCGGACAACGCCTCCTGGACGTCCCCAGCCGCCCAGGACGCCATGCCCAGGAACCCGTTCCCGGCGCCGCGCACGAAGTGGTCCTCGGGCCCTGCCAGGTCCAGCGCGCGCTGCGCGTGACGGGCGGTGCCGGAGACGTCGCCGCGTGCTTGGGCCAGCGACGCGCGGTAGACCGAGATGTGCGCCGGCGCGGTACGCAGATCGTCGGTCGCCGCCCATGCCGCCGCGATGGCTGGATCGCGTTCCCCGGCCAACAGTGCCGCTTCGGCGTCGTCAAGCCGGAGCTCGACCGCGTCGAGGTCACCCGACATCAGCAGCGCCCAGCCGGAAAGAATGCTGAGGACCGGGCTTCGGTGCACCACGGACTCCGGCAACGACCGCACCCAGGTCAACAGCAGGCTGTCTTGCCGGGTGCGGCGCAGCTCCGGCAGCGCTTCCTCCACCAGGTAGCCGGCACGGGCGAAGTCTTCGGCGTGCAGCGCATGCCGGACGGCGTCCGCGACGAGGTCGTGGGAGGCGTACCAGGCGCTGGCCCGCTGGTGCAGACTCGGTACCTGCTCAGGGTGTTCGGCCAGCAGGCGTGCGTGGAGGACGTCGGCGAACAGGTGGTGGTAGCGGTACCAGAGGCGCCGGGTGTCGAGCGGGACGAGGAAGAGGTTGCCGCGCTCGAGGGTTTCCAGCATCTGGATGCCGTCGGCGCGGCCGGTGACTGCATCGCACAGGGCGCCGGTGAGTCGGTCGAGCACGGCAGTGCGGAGCAGGAAAGAGCGGACCGAAGCGGGTTGCCGTTCGAGAACCTCATCGGCGAGGTAGTCAATGACAAACCTGTTGCTACCGGTGAACGCGTCGATGAAGTCAGCGACCTGACCCCGCTCTGGGATGCCGCGCAGGGAGAGCGCGGCAAGTTGCAGGCCGGCGATCCAGCCCTCGGTGCGCGCCTCGAGCGCCTGCACATCGGCGGCGGTGAGGTCGAGTCCCATCACCCGGTTGAGGAAGTCGCGCGACTCCGCTGCGGTGAAGCGGAGGTCGGCGGCGCGCACCTCGGTGAGCTGCCCGCGACTGCGCAGACGCGCCAGGGGCAAGGGTGGGTCGGAGCGGGTCGCCATCAGCAGGTGCACGTGGTCGGGAAGGTGGTCGAGGAGGAACGTCAACGCCTCGTGCACTTCGGGTGCTCCGATGACGTGGTAGTCGTCGAGCACGAGGAGCCACTGGTTCTCCGGTGCCTGTTCACCAGCACGAGCAACGTCGTTGACGAAGGCGACCAAGGCATCCTGGGTCGAGGCGGTGCGCAGGAGCTCGAGGACTGCGACGTCGACCTCGAGGCCGACGCCATGGAGGGCAGCAACGACGTGGGTCAAGAGGCGCGTCCGGTCGTTGTCGCCGTCATCGAGGGAGAGCCACCCGACCCGGGCGCGTGTCTCGCGCTCAGTGATGTGAGCGAACCAATCGCTGAGCAAAGTGGTTTTGCCGAACCCGGCAGGTGCAGACACCAGGGTAAGCCGATGGCCCGCAACGAGAGTGGTGTCAAGCTGCTGGACGAGTCTTGAGCGCGCAACCAGCTGCGGGCGCCGAGCCGGCGCGAACAACTTAGTAGCAAGCACCGGAGTCGACACCCACGGATGATAGGAGCACCGTCTCGACGGTCCAGCCGACACTGGCGCAATAGCGCACACGCCGCGCGGGCCAGGCTGGAAACGCAAGCCGATAGCTGGGCGGTATACGACCAGGGCATCGGGCCGGAACAAGGACCAGACCCGGAGATGGCGAATCTAAGTTGTTGGATGGTTGGTTTCGGTCTCTGGCGGTCGGATCGTGGTGAGGTAGTCGGCGAGTGAGGTGACGTCGAACCGCTTCCAGATCCGCCCAATCGTGGCCGGACTCGGGCCGCTGCGCTGGGCCATCGAGGCTCGTGACCAAGTGGGTGGCGTCCTTCGGCAGGTCCTCCGAGGTGGCCACCACGCCCTCCTCGACGTGGTCGAGCAGGATCGACGGCGGCCGGTCCCGGGCGTGGCTCGTCGAGTAGGCCGTCCAGCCGGTGGGTGGGTCGGCGCGTTGCTGGCCGGGTGGTGGTCGTGCCAGAAGGGCTTCGGCGTCATGTCGAATCCACCCCTTCCCGTTCGACGCATGGGTAGGCCAGGGTTGAATCGGTCAATGGGACCGATCCCGGGCAGACGCGAAGGAGCACAGCGATGAAGGTCGTGGTTCTGGGCAAGGCGACGGAGCGGTCCGAGTCCGGCGAGTTCGGTCCCGCCGAGGATTTCGTGGCGATGGACCTGTTCAACGAGAAGCTCGTCGAGGCGGGCGTCGTGCTGGCCGGCGACGGACTCCAGCCGACCAGCAAGGGCAAGCGGGTCGCCTTCGACGCCGACGGCAACACCACGGTGATCGACGGCCCGTTCGCCGAGACGAAGGAGCTGGTCGCCGGCTTCTCGATCTGGGAGGTCGCCTCAATGGACGAGGCCGTCGAGTGGGTCAAGCGCTCGCCGTTGCGCGACACCGAGGTCGAACTCCGAAAGGTCCTGGACGCTGAGGACTTCGACGACTCCCTCCCGGCCGAGATCGCGGCGGCCGAGAAGCGGATCCGCGCAGAACTCGCCGCCAAGTAGTAGTGACGTCAGCGACCCAGCAGGCGATCGACGCGGTCTGGCGGATCGAATCCGCCAGGCTGATCGCCGGCCTGGCCCGTGTCGTTCGCGATGTCGGGCTTGCCGAAGACCTTGCGCAGGACGCACTCGTCGCAGCGCTCGAACAGTGGCCCGAGTCAGGGGTCCCGGACATCCCGGGCGCCTGGCTCATGGCCGTGGCGCGCCGCCGCGGCGTCGACACCATTCGTCGCGCCGTGACCCTGCAGAGCAAGGTCGAACTGCTCGGTCGCGGGGTCAGTGATCACGAGACTCCGATGGACGAGATCGAATTCGACCTCCACGTCGAAGACGACGTGCTGCGGCTGATGTTCACCGCGTGCCACCCGGTGCTGTCGGGCGAAGCCCGCGTGGCCCTCACGCTGAAGATGGTGGCCGGGCTGTCGACCGAGGAGATCGCACGCGCGTTCTTGGTGCAGACGACCACGATGGCAGCACGGATCACCCGGGCGAAGAGGGCGCTCACCGAGGCCAAAGTGCCCTTCGAGGTTCCGGTCGGCGGGGAGCTCGCCAACCGGCTGAGCTTCGTGCTCGAGGCCGTCTACCTCGTCTTCAACGAGGGCTACACAGCCACCGCCGGCGAGCAGTGGGCCCACGCCGAGCTGTGTCAAGAGGCGATGCGCCTCGGCCGCATGCTCGCCGCGTTGGCAGCCGGCGAGCCCGAGACACATGCTCTTGTGGCGTTGATGGAGATCCAGGCGTCTCGCCTTCGCGCCCGCACCGGTCCCGACGGCGAGATCGTCACGCTCGACAAGCAGGACCGTGCTGTCTGGGACCGGTTGCTGATCACGCACGGGCTCGCCGCGCTGGATCGGGCCGAGGAAATCGGCGGTACAGGCTCCTACGCGATTCAGGCGAAGATCGCGGCCTGCCACGCCAGAGCACCACGTGCTCAGGACACCGACTGGGTGCGCATCGCCGCCCTGTACGGCGACCTCGTCTCGTTGACCCGCTCGCCGATCGTCGAACTGAACCGCGCGGTTGCCGTCTCGATGGCCGACGGACCGGCCGCCGGGCTCGCTGTGACCGACGGCTTGCTCGACGTTGCCGCGCTGCGTAGCTACCACCTGCTGCCGAGCGTGCGCGGCGACCTGCTGGCCAAGCTCGGCCACTCCGTGGAGGCACGAGCTGAGTTCGAGCGTGCCGCCGAGCTCACCTCGAACGAGGCCGAGCGGGCACATCTGCTCGCCCGGGCCAGCAGCTCCTGATCAAGACTGCGATACAGCGTCCCTGAAGGTTTTGTCACCTCAACTGCGCGACCATGCGTCCGCTCGTGGCCGTCTGATCAGCGGCGCAGGCACGATCGGCGGGGCGATGCTCCTCGCGGACTGGTGACAGGGATGGTCGACCTGACCCGCGACGAGCACGGGAACGCCACGCCCGCCTCCTCGACGTGATCAAGGGCCGATCCGGCATCGCCTATGCGACCTGGTTGCAGGCCGAACCCGAGGGGTTCACCGCCGCGGTGGGGCACGCAGCGTAGGACCCGTTGCGGGGATACGTCAACGCCATCGGTAGCGAAGTCGGCCACGCGGATCGCCAGATGGTCGGCGCGGACGATGTCGGGGGTGCTGGTCATGAAAGCTACTCATCATTGGTCTGGGTGAGCCGTCGCAGCGTGAATGGTTCAGCGAGAATCGGGCCGAGAAGCGGCCGAGGCAGCCGGCCTCCGCCTGAATGCAGGGCTCCGGCAAAGTCGGTTGATCATGCTGTGAGCTGGGGTTTTGGGGTGGGTGGCGTCGGCGTGGCGGGGTGACGGGTGCGGTGTGCCCGGTTTGGGTGGCGGTTGTCTACTCCAGCCGTCGAGCCGAGGACCGCATCCGTCGATGTCATCTTCTCCGAAGTCAGTCCTGTCCATGCAACTCACGCCGTTTGTGCCGCGGGTCGAGTTCGCCGGTGTGATGGACGTGCTCGCGCAGCTGCCGGATCCGCGTCATCGCAGGGGTGTATGGCATCGGCTGGTCGGTGTCTTGGCGGTCGCGTTGTGCGCGGTGCTGGCGGGTTCGCGTTCGTTCGCGGCGATCGCGCAGTGGGCCGGTGAACTGGAGTGCGAGGACCTGTCACAACTGGGCCTGATCCGTGCCAGCGCACCGGAGGAGGCGACCTTTCGTCGGTTGCTGTCCCGGTTGGACGCGGGCCTGCTGGACGCTCTGATGGGGGCGTTCATGTGGACCCGGACCACCGTCATCGCGGGGCGGCGGGTGATCGCGATTGACGGTAAGACAGTCCGAGGTGCCCGCACCAGCAACGCTGCCGGGCACACGACGGCCCCCCATCTGGTCGCGGCGCTGGATCACGCCACCGGCACCGTCGTCGGCCAGCTCGCGACGGCCGCGAAGAGCAACGAGATCCCCTCGGTGAGGACACTTCTCGCCGGTTTCGACCTGTCCACGGATGGCGGCGTGGTGGTGACGGTGGACGCGATGCATACCCAGACCGATACCGCGCAGCTGATCACCGCCGCAGGTGGGGGCTACGTCTTCACGGTCAAGGCAAACCAGCTGAAACTCTACGCCGCGTGCAAGAACCTGCCCTGGAAAGACGTCGCGTCCTACAGCAGCACCCAGAAAGGCCACGGCCGCCGAGCCCACCGCGCGATCACGGCCCTGACCGCGCCCATGTGGATCACCTTCGCCGCCGCGAAGTAGGTCGCGCAGGTCCGCCGCACCACCACCCGGGCGGGGAAGAAGACCGTCGCGGCATCAGCGGCCCAGTCCGCGATGGCGGCCAACGTGAGGTTCCCGGCCAGCATCGCGGCCAGGGCGAGCACCAGCACGGTGGCCAGGTCATGGCGGCGACTCCGGCGACCGCGCGGGTCGGTGATCGTGGTCAGGACGTGCCACACCGCCAGCGGTACGAGCGGATCGGCCCCATCCAGTCGGTGACGGACCGTAGTGAGGCTGGGCGTGAGGGTGGTGATGAGCGAAGATGCGGCAGCGGGCACGGCTGGCCTCCGGGCGATCGAGATGGATCTAGACACCCGTCAGGATCCCGGCACCGGCCGTGTCCGCCCTACTTACCGCAGCCTCGGCGTGTCACCCCCGACGCCACGCCGCGTCCCCGACTTTGAACAAGCCCTGGGGTCGCCCCCATCGCCAGGACCGCCGAGATTCCCCGGTGGATCTTTCGGCATTGCAGTGTCCTTCCCTTCATAACCGCTGCCGTCCTTCCCCCTATGACCGGCTCTCCCGGCCTCGGAGTACTACGACGGCTCCGCCCCACCCCGGCCCGATCGGTCGACGGTGGACCCAGCCCGACCACCACACAGGTTGGTGTGGTGACCAGGCAGAACCGAGGCGGTTCCCGTGTTCACTGCTGATCGCTCAACGAAGGAGGAGCCCTGCTATACCCCTGTGGCATCGCCACGGCTACCCCGCAGCACGTCACCGTGGCCTCCCGGCAGCCGAACCCAGGACCACCCAGGAGTTCCCCCCAACCCCACGGTCGAGGGTGCGCACCACACCCGACCCGCATCCGCCAGGTTCAGGGTCGGTTACATCTCAAGGGGCGTAAGAACGCAGGTCCCTCTCGTACTCCTCTCCGTCGCACTCACCGGACCCGCACCATCTGGCAGTGCTGACACGTCCCGGCCTTGTCAGGGCTGCTCCCACCCTCCCCGGCACCTCCCGGATCAGGCTGCCCTCAGCTCCACCGCCCTGCTGCGACAGGGACAGCGGCGAAGGTCTCTCACCTCCACTCGATACAGCAGCGCCTCACGGCGCACGGGTCCGAGATGTCACGTTCGGTGAAGATCTCCATCAAGCCCGCACCGGCAGTGGCCCCGAAACCATGGCCATCCTCCGCAACCTCGCCATCAGCCTCCACCGCCTCACCGGCGCCACCAACATCGCCCGCGCCCTACGCCGCCACGCCCGACATCCCACCGAAGCAATCACTGCGCTGACCAGGCACTACACGACTACGCAATGACCCTGGGTCGACCCCTTGACCAAGTGCCGGGGGGGGGTAGCGTTTGAGCCAGATCCTGACGGATATATCGACTAGGTGAGGAACTCGCATGAAAAGGTTAATTGTGACTGCTGTCGCCTTGTCTCTTGGCGCAGTGATGTCTCTGGGAACTGCCGCGCCGGCATTCGCGGCTACCCCCACATGCAATACCGTCCAGGTTATTTTTGATGCGAACGGACCTGGATCTGTAGCGGGATGGAGGTTGCCTGCCTTTAATCAGAGTACTAGTTGTGTAATGAGGAGCGGCGCCTCGGGGCCTCGTGTGGAAGCACTGCAGCGTTCGCTGCGTGTGTGTCACGGGCAGGGCATAGTTGTGGATGGCAGCTTTGGGCCAGCGACTCGGTCTGCCCTAATTAACGCCCAGAGGGCCTCGGGAGTGAACCCCGACGGTGTTTATGGTCCCAATACGTTTCGCGCGATTTTGCATACCTATTATACTGATGCCCGAAACAGCGGTACCTGGTCTTCGATCGCCTGTCGTCGCGGGAGTGCCTTGTAATCCGTAAACCGGTTCATTCTCTAAGGTTTCAACTGGAGAGCCAGCCTGGGCTGTGCGGCCACACCTGCCGATTCGGCTTCCGTCATGTCCGGCAGTGGGGTGAGTGGCGTAGTTTGTGAACTACGGATGCAACTTGGTTGACGATGATGCTCCGGACCCTGCGGGCAGGCGAGAGTCCAGATTCTGGCGGCCCAGCCGGATGATTCAAGTAGCGGATCGGTCCGGTCGATCCGCACTCCATGACGGCAGAGGTGATCCGGGCACTGCCGGACATCCTCCTGCTCGAGCAGGTGGTGACCCAGCCGCAGCTGGACGAGGCGTGGGGGGAGCACGAACGCACCGGGCGCCCGCTGGGCCGGCTGCTCGTCGAACTCGGCCACCTCACCGAGGCGCAACTGGTCAGGGCGCTGTCCGCGCAGATCGGGTTGGACTTCGTCGACCTCACCGAGTACTCCGTCGACGCCACCGCGGTCAGCGCCGTCACACCGGCGATGTGCCGCAGGCACACGATCCTTCCGGTCGGATACGACAGCGGCGCCCTGCTGCTGGCGATGGCCGACCCGGGCAATGTCTTCGCCCTCGACGACGTCCGCTCCGCCACCCGTGGCGAGGTGCGCGCGGTCGTCGCCACCCGCGAGGACCTGTTGGCTGCCATCGAGCGGTTCTGCCGTGCCGACGCCGACGCCGACGACATCACCAGCGCGATCGAGAGCGCCGAGACCGACGAGGACCTGGCGCGACTGTCCGACGTCGTCGATGACGCGCCCATCGTCAAGTACGTCAACATGATCATCCTGCAGGCGGTGCAGGACCGCGCGAGCGACATCCACGTCGAGCCCGAGGAGTCCCACCTACGGATCCGCTACCGGATCGACGGCGTGCTGCACGAGGTGATGCGCTCACCCCGGGCGATCTCCTCCGGAGTCGTCTCCCGCCTGAAGATCATGGCTGACATCGACATCGCCGAGCGTCGGCGACCGCAAGATGGCCGGATGTCCCTGACGATCGCCGGCAGCAAGATCGACCTCCGGGTCGCGACGCTGCCGACGGTGTGGGGCGAGAAGGTCGTGCTGCGGATCCTCGACAACTCCACCACTCGGCTGGCGTTGAGCGACCTCGGTTTCACCGAGGCCAACCAGGACATCTTCGCCTGCAGCTACACCAAGCCCTACGGGATGATCCTCGTCACCGGGCCCACCGGGTCGGGCAAGAGCACGACGCTCTACGCCACCCTCAACGTCGTCGCCAAGCCCGAGATCAACGTCATCACCGTCGAGGACCCGGTGGAGTACCGGCTGCCGGGCGTCAACCAGGTGCAGGTGAACCCGAAGGCGGGACTGACGTTCGCCGCCGCGCTGCGCTCGATCCTTCGCTCGGACCCCGACGTCGTGCTGCTGGGCGAGATCCGCGACCACGAGACCGCCAAGATCTCGATCGAGGCCGCGCTCACCGGCCACCTCGTACTGTCCACGTTGCACACCAACGACGCGCCGAGCGCCATCACGCGCCTGACAGAGATGAACATCGAGCCGTTCCTCGTCGGCTCGGCGCTGGACGCCGTGCTGGCTCAGCGCCTGGCTCGCCGATTGTGCCTGAAGTGCCGCGCCGTCGACGCCGCAACACCGGCGGAGCTCGACCTGTTGGGTGCGGCGGACGCCTCGCTCGTGCAGGCGGCTGACGGCCCGGTCGAGGTGTTCCGGCCGGTGGGTTGCCCGTCCTGCTCCCGCACCGGGTACAAGGGAAGGCTCGCGCTGCACGAGGTGATGAGCGTCACCGAGGAGATCGAGCGGATGTGCGTGGCCCGCGCCTCGGCGACCGACATCGCCGCCGTGGCCCGCGGGAACGGGATGCGGACGCTCCGTCAGGACGGCATGGCGAAGGTCCGCGACGGGCTGACCACGATCGACGAGATCCTGCGCGTCGTCGCCTGAGCGTGTGGCGTCGGCACCAGCCCCTCAAGGGCGACGGCACTGCGGCCGAAGTCACGAGCGGGACCCTGCCGGTCCCGCCTCGACCGGTGCCCGGCGTGGCCCGCCCAGCATGGGAGCAGATGTGACGAGTCACGCTCAGTCCTCACCCGGGTTCGCCTTCGAGTCCAGTGGCCTCGCAGCAGCACCCGCCAGGTATCCGGTGGCACCCTCAGCGCCGGCCCCGGCCGCCACGCCTCTGATCCCGGCCGAACCGCGGCGCTCGGGCGACACCCACGATCTGACCGGGGTGCTGGAACAGGTCGTGGACATCGGGGCCTCGGATCTGCACCTGACCGCCGGGGCACCTCCCATGCTCCGGCTCTCGGGGGAGCTGATCGCGCTGGAGGACTACCGGCCGCTCAGCGGACCCGAGATCCAGCAGGCGATCTACGCCATCCTCACCCAGAAGCAGCGCGAGGCATTCGAGAACAACCTGGAGCTCGACCTGTCGTACTCCCTGCCCGGCAAGGGCCGCTTCCGGGTCAACGTCTACCGACAGCGCGGCTCGTTCGGTGCCGTGTTCCGGGTGATTCCCGAGCGCATCCGGCCGCTGGAGGAACTGGGCGTCCCCGCAGTCGTCAACACCTTCGGCGCGCTGCCCCGCGGCCTGGTGCTGGTCACCGGGCCCACCGGGTCGGGCAAATCGACCACGCTGGCCGCCGTGGTGGACCACGCCAACCGGACCCGCAAGGACCACATCCTCACCGTCGAGGACCCCATCGAGTTCCTGCACCAGCACAAGAGCTGCGTGGTCAACCAGCGCGAGGTCGGCGACGACACGCTGTCGTTCACGGCGGCGCTCAAGCACGCGCTGCGCCAGGACCCCGACATCATCCTGGTCGGTGAGATGCGCGACCTGGAGACGATCTCGGTGGCACTGACCGCCGCGGAGACCGGCCACCTGGTGCTCGGCACGCTGCACACCCAGGACGCCGCCCAGACCATCGACCGCGTCATCGACGTCTTCCCGCCGCACCAGCAGCAGCAGATCCGGGTGCAGCTGGCGGGTGCCATCCAGGGGGTGGTGTGCCAGACGCTGTGCAAGCGTGCGGGCCGGTCGGGCCGGGTGGTGGCCACCGAGATCCTCGTCGCCACCCCGGCGATCCGAAACCTCATCCGCGAGGGCAAGACCCACCAGATCTACTCCGCCATGCAGGCGGGCCAGATCCACGGCATGCAGACCCTCGACCAGCACTTGGCGGACCTCGTCCGCAAGGGGCTGATCACCTGGGAGCACGGCCTGGAGAAGTGCCATCACCACGAGGACTACCGGCGCCTGACCGGCCGGGCCTGAAGGAGGACACACAGATGACCACCGCGACGAAGACCTTCGAGTACAGCGTCCGCGACCGCGGCGGCGCACTGGTGACCGGCAAGCTGGAGGCCGCCAACTCCGGGGTGCTGGTGCAGAAACTGCGCGAGATGGGTTACGCGCCGGTCAGCATCAAGGAGTCCGGCACCGGGATGAACCGGGAGATCACGCTCCCGTTCGGCAACAAGGTCGGCCTGAAGGACCTTGCGGTCATGTCGCGGCAGTTCGCAACCATGATCGACTCCGGGCTGTCGCTGCTGCGGGCACTGAGCATCCTGTCGCAGCAGACCCAGAGCAAGCCGCTGGCGAAGATCCTCGGCGAGGTCGCCAGTGACGTCGAGACCGGACAGTCGCTGTCCACGGCGCTGGCCAAGCACCCGCGGGTCTTCCCGCCGCTGATGATCAACATGTGCCGCGCCGGCGAGGTCGGCGGCTTCCTGGACCAGGTGCTGCTGCAGATCGCCGACAACTACGAGAAGGAGGTGAAGCTGACCAACAAGATCAAGTCGGCGAGCACCTACCCGATCGTCATCTTCTCGATCGCCGTGTTGTCCGTGCTCGGGATGCTGCTGTTCATCGTGCCGATCTTCGCCGGGCTGTTCGATGACCTCGGCGGCACGCTGCCGCTGCCGACCCGGATCCTGGTGTGGCTCTCGGGGACGCTGAAGTGGGCGGGACCGCTCATCGCGGTGCTCATCGTCGTCACCGTCGTCGTCTGGGGGAGGGTGAAGCACCGCAAGGACGTCCGCAACGTCATCGACCCGCTGGTGCTCAAGATCCCGATCTTCGGCTCGCTGATCCGGAAGATCGCGCTGAGCCGGTTCACCCGCAACCTCGGCACCATGATCAAGGCTGGTGTGCCGATCCTGCAGGCGCTGGACATCGTCGCCGACACCACCGGCAACGTCGTGCTGGAACGCGCGACCCGCGACGTGCAGGACAGCGTCCGCCGCGGCGAGACCCTGGCCGGCCCGCTGGCACAGCACAAGGTCTTCCCCTCGATGGTGGTGCAGATGCTGGCGGTCGGTGAGGACACCGGAGCGCTGGACACCATGCTCGTCAAGATCAGCGACTTCTACGACCAGGAGGTCGAGGCGACCACGGACGCCCTGACGTCGATCATCGAACCGCTGATGATCGTGTTCGTCGGCGGCATCGTCGGCGCCATGATCGTCGCCCTCTACATGCCCATCTTCAGCATCTTCGAGCTCATTCAGTAGGGCTTGGCACGGCAATCGAGTGACGCGGCACGGAACCTGTCAACTCCGGTGACGACAGGCCGATAACTCAGATGTCATCGAGCCCGGCATCAGTCGTGGCTCGCGCCACCTTCAGGGAAGGAGAGCGCATGCTCTCGCGACTGCGCCAGTCGACCAACCGCGATGACAAGGGTTTCACCCTCATCGAGCTGCTCGTCGTCATGATCATCATCGGCATCCTCGCCGCCATCGCCATCCCGGTCTTCCTCAGCCAGCGCCAGCGCGCCGTCGAGGCGGGCATGAAATCGGACCTGCGGACCGTAGCCAACGAGGTGGAGAGCTTCTTCGTCGACACGCAGACCTACCCGCCGGCCGCCAACGTGACTGCTGTCGCGGGGACCACGACCGTGGGCACCGGTGGTGTGGCCGTCAAGACCGGATCCACGAACACCATCGCCTACGCGCTGGAGACCGGCGGGGCTTCCTACTGCCTCAGTGCCACCAGCAGCGCCGGTGCCACGGGTGTCACCTATCGCTATGACTCCAACGGTGGCGGGCTGCTCGCCAAGGGTGCCGCCTGCACCTGATCCCGACATGTGACGTGTCCGGGTCGGTGTCGCCGGCCCGGGCACGCTCACATTGCCGACCACGACACGCGGAGGGTGACATGCGCCAGGACACACACAGCCATGATGAGCGGCCAGACGCGGGCTTCACGCTGATCGAAGTCATCGTCTCCGTGGTCCTGCTCGTGCTGATCATGCCCTCGGTCTCGCTCTTCTTCGTCTCCAGCATCAAGACCTCGGCCGCCCTGCAGCGCCGCGACGCCGCCACCCAACTGGCCGACGAGGCCATGGAGCTGGTGCGGGCCGTACCGATCACCTCCCCTTCCGGCGGGGTGTCGCCGCTGCTGCGCGGACGCAGCCAGGCCACCGTCGAGGCGCAGTGGCTCACCGCCCCGGCCGAACTCGGCACCACCACACCCGTCTGGGACACCGCACCCGCGGGCAGCCCCGTCATCCCGCTGCGCGTCACCAAGCGCATCGGACAGCAGACCTACGACATCGACACCTTCATCGGCGCCTGCGAGCAGCGCGCCGCCGACACCGTCTGCTCCAACGCCGTCACGACCGGCGCCACGTTCTACCGGGTGGTCGTCAGAGTCGCGTGGGCCCCGGGAGCGGGGGCTTCGTGCAGCGGCCAGGTGTGTGAGTTCTTGCTGACCACCGTCCTCAGCAGCGACAGCGAACCCCTGTTCAACACGTCCGTCGACGCGGTGCGGCCGGTCGCGCGAGCCGACTTCGCATCCGTGATCCCCGGCTCGCCGGTCACGCTGTCCCTGCTGGGCAACGACACCGGGAGCTTCGCCGTCAACCCCGTCACGGTGCTCGGCACCGGCCCCGCCAGCGGCACTCTCACGGGCACGCTGGCCAGCGGCACGATGACGTACACCTCGACGATGATGTTCGAGGGCACCGACACCTTCAGCTACCTGGTGACCGACAGCGGGGGGCTCACCTCGGATCCGGCCACCGTGACGGTCACCGTCACCCGGCCCCCCGCCCCGACGGCTTCCTCGGTGACCGTCTGCGCCGTTCGGCAGAACCCCACCTCGGTCTCCATCCGCCTCGCGGACCACGTCACTGCCCACTTGCCCGGCGGCACCTTCACCCGGCTCTCCGGTCCCGCTCCGGCGAACTGGCAGACCCCGACCGGGCCCGCCGCCGGGGACACCAGCGGCAGCATGTCCGTGAGGTCCATCGGCCGGCCGCCGACCACCACCTACCCCATCAGCTGGCAGTTCCGGGATGCCTGGAGCCGGACGGTGTCGGGCACCTACACCATCCAGATCAAGGCGACATGCCCATGACCGACAACCGACGGCGCCGGGGCGGGGGGCGCCTGGCCCGGCCCCGCACCGACGACGGGCTGACCTTGACGGAACTCGTCGTCTCCATGGGGATCTTCACGGTCGTGGTGGCCATCTCGCTGACCATGCTGCGCAGCATGGCCACGGCCACGCTCAGGGTCGCGACGGTCAACGAGGCCCGCACCGACGTCGACCGGCTCTACAGCCGCCTGGACAAGCAGGCGCCGTACGCGGACGCGATCAATGCAGCTGGTCAATCCGGCGGCGACTGGTGGATCGAGTTCCGAACCGACGTCACGACAGCCGGGCTCCCGCCCCGCTGCTGGCAGTACCGGCTCAATACGGCCAGCCGCATCGTCTCCGCCCGGTCGTGGCCGATCGGCGACGGCGGGGGAGCCACTGCCTGGGCGACTCTGCTGCAGGACGCGCAGGCGCGCAACGGTGCCGGTGCCCCGGCACCGTTCACGATGATCCCCAGCACGACCGACGTCACCCGGCAACGACTGGTGGTGGCTCTCGACGTCGTAGCGACCGGGGCGCCGCCGGTGCCGCTGGACACGACGTACGTGGCACGAAACACCTCGACGACCACCGTCACCAATACCGCGGGCAATGCCGTCTGCACAGAAGTGGCCCGCACATGACCGACCGACGCAAGCCCATGCCACGCCAGCGGATCAGCGACGAGTCCGGTGCCGCGATGTTGATCAGCCTGTTGACCATCCTCGTCGCCACCGCCTTGAGTATCGCCGTGCTGGGATCAGTGGTCTCGCAGCTGGGGCCCGCACAGTTCGGCATGAAGAACACCCGCACCGCGCACGCCGCCGAAGCAGGACTGGACACGGCGTTGGGCAGGATCCGGACCGCGGTCAGCGTCGATCCCGCCGATGCCAGCAAGGTGATCGGCGACCGGCGGCTGCTGCCGTGCGACGCCGGTACCTCCCGCGGCCGACTGAACGGGCAGGTGGCCGGGTCACCCGGCGACCTGCAGTACGCCGTCACGATCACGTATTTCCTCGAGGATCCGGCACCCCAGAACGCCACCTGGCGGACGGCGAACGCCCTGCAGTGCGCCGCTAGTGGCGGGCCGGCCGTCACTCCGGTGTTCGCGGTGGTCTCCTCGGCCGGCACCGGCACGGGCGTCGGTAGGGCTGCCGGTCCGACGGCCGCCTCGCGCACCTTGGAGACCGTCTACGACCTTCAGGTCACCAACGCCAACGTGCTGGGCGGTCTGATCCACACGTACTTCGACGGCGACGCCGCCACGAACGACCTGTGTTTCGACGCCGGGTCGGACGCCCCCGTCGAGGGTGCGTCGCTGACTGTGCAGTCGTGCTCCCCGGGCTCGGCCCGGCAGCTGTTCTCCTGGCGCCCGGACTACTCGATCGTGCTCTCGGTGTCGCAGGGCAACTCATCGACCTTGGGCATGTGCATCACAGCGCCGGTCGGCGGCGGCAGCGCGACCTTGCGGACATGCAACGGCACCTTCACCCAGAAGTGGGGCTACACCGACAGCGGTGGCTTCGCGGGCCAGCTCAACTACAACCCGCCGGCATCGTCGTCGACCACCAACTTCTGCCTATACACGGTGACGGACAACACCGCCGGCAGCCTGGTCTCGGCCGCGTCGAGCTGGTGCACCGGGTACAACCGGCGGTCCACCTGGCGACCGGAGGCCCGCGCCGGTGCCGGCCGCGCCGGCACCACCAGCGGGCCGGTCGAGAACATCCCCATGCAGTGGGTCAACTTCGCCGAGTTCGGCCGCTGCTACGACGTCACGAACTGGACCGTGACGTTCTCGTTCATGATCGCCTATCCGTGCAAGCAGGAACCCACCGGCTACGTCGGCTGGAACCAGACCATGGTCTGGACCGGCACGGCGGGCACCCAACAGCTGTACACCGTCCAGGGCAGCTCCGGGCAGTCCTACGGTCAGTCCGTTGCCGCGGGCGGTGCGCGTTACTGCGCGACGGCACCGACGACCAACGGTGGATACGTCCTGATGTCGGTGTGCGACAGTGCGCAGGTACGGCAACGCTGGACGGTCAACCGCGACACCGGCTCCTTCGCTACTGGGTACACCGTCGTCGACAGCTACGGCCGGTGCATGGCCGTGGGCGCGCCCAACATGACACAGGGCGTGGCGCTGCAGCAGTGGTCGACCATCGTCAGCGAGACCTGCAACGGCTCCTCCCGGCAGAAGTGGAACGCGCCGCCCACGCTGTCGCCGTCCGGGCTGCGCGACACTGCCGAGTTGGTCGACTGAACGCCGACCCAGGGGATCGGGTCGGCGTCACGCTAGGCTCCGCGCTCGTCTCGTCGTGTGACAGTCGCTGCGCAGGGAGCCCCACCGTGCTCGTGGTCGTCATCGCCGGCCTTGCGGGCCTGCTGATCGGAAGCTTCCTCAACGTCGTCGTTCACCGGGTACCGGCTGGGCGGTCCGTCGTGCGCCCGGCCAGCCGCTGCCCGGCATGCGAGGCGCCGATCCTGCGCCGCGACAACGTGCCGGTGCTGTCCTGGCTGCTACTGCGCGGGCGGTGCCGGGCCTGCGGCGAACGGATCAGCTTCCGCTACCCGCTGGTCGAGCTGGCGACGGGCGCGGCCTTCGCCGGCATCGTGGCCTGGCAGGGCGTCACCTGGGCGCTGCTGCCGCTGCTGTACCTCGCCGCGATCACCATCGCCCTGACACTCATCGACATCGACGTCCGGCGGCTGCCCGACGTCATCGTGCTGCCCAGCTACCCGGTGCTGTTCCTGCTGCTGATCCCCGACGCCGTCGCCGACGCCGAGTGGTGGCCGCTGGTACGTGCCGTCATCGGTGCCGTCGCGCTGTTCGGCTTCTATGACGTGCTGGCGCTGCTGTACCCCAAGGCCGGCGCGATGGGCGGCGGTGACATCAAGTTGGCCGGTGTGCTCGGCATGACACTCGCGTGGTTCGGCTGGCAGGAGCTGGTGGTGGGCGCGTTCGCCGGGTTCCTGCTGGGCGGAGTTGCCTCAGCCGTGTTGTTGCTGGCCGGAGCCTCGCTGCGGGCGCGCATCCCCTTCGGCCCGTACATGCTGGCTGGCGCCTGGCTTGGCCTGGCCGTCGGCGGCGACATCGGCGACTGGTACCTGAGGTCGATCGGGCTGTGAGCGGTACCGCCGATCCGCCCCGCTGATCGCCCGCTACTCCGAACGGGTGGCGCCTGGTCGACGGGCGCCGTCGGCGACCGGACCGGCGTCAAGGCGGCTCGATCTCGACCCGATCTCTGAATCGGGTCCCCTGGACGGGGCCGCCGATCGCCATGGCGAACGGCCGTGATCGCGAGCTACAGGAGGCCGCCGGTGGCTGCCCGAACCGCCATCGGTCTCGATATCGGGACCTCAGGAGTGCGCGCCGCAGAGCTCAGCATCGCCCGCGGCGCCGTCACATTGGACAGATTCGGCCAGGTCGCCTTGCCGATCGGAGCGGTTCGCGACGGCGAGGTCGTCGACGCCCCCATGGTGGCAGCCGCCATCCGCCAGCTCTGGTCGGCCACGCGGTTCTCCACCAAGCGCGTCATCCTCGGGGTTGCCAACCAGCGCGTCGTGGTCCGCAGCGTCGAGCTGCCGTGGCTGCCGATGGAGGAGTTGCGCCGCAGCCTGCCGCTGCAGGTCGTCGACATGCTCCCGACGCCCGTCGACCAGGCGGTACTCGACTTCCACCCGCTCGAAGAGGTCACCGGCAGCCGCGGGCGTTTCCTGCGGGGCCTGCTGGTCGCTGCATCCCGCGAATCCGTGCTGACCAATCTGCGCTGCGTTCAGGCGGCAGGGCTGCGCCCCGCCGGGGTCGACCTGACCGGCTTCGCGGTGCTCCGCGCCGTCAACCTGATGCCGATCGACGATCCCGGCAGCGAGGCCGTCGTCGACATCGGCGCCCGGGTCACCAACGTGGTCGTCCACCGCGGCGGGGTGCCGAGCTTCGCCCGCATCCTGCTGATGGGTGGGCAGGACATCACCGACGCGCTCGCCGAGCGCACCGGCACGCCGCTGGCGGAGGCCGAAGGCATCAAGCAGGCCCTCGGTATGGTCGGCCAAGGGGGCCGGCTGACCTCCTCGGCCTCGCGGGACGAGTCGCTTCCCGTGGGCCGCTCCATCCTCGTACCGGACGTCGACCTCGCCGCAGCGGTCCGTTCGGTGGAGAGCACCGCGCAGACCTTCATCGACGAGATCCGCGGCTCCCTCGACTACTACAACGCGTCCTCCCCGCACCACCCGATCTCGCGGGTCGTCATCTGCGGCGGCGGATCGTTGCTGCGCGGACTCGCCGACCGGCTCGGCCAGGCGGTCCGGGTGCCGGTCGAGGAGGGCCGCGCGCTGGGCAGCCTGCGACTGGGCCGCACCGGGCTGACCGAGGATCAGTTGCACCAGGTCGAACCGCTGGCCGCCACCCCGGTGGGCCTCGCACTGGGAGGTCTGCGATGAGTGCGATGAACGGCTCTTCGACCATCGCCACCGACGCCGACGCCGACGAGATGGTCGTCCCGCTGGTATCGATGTACCCGGTGGCCCGGGTCGACCTGATGCCGCCGGAGATCGCTGCCCAGCGCCGTTTCCGACGCGCCAAGCGGGTCATGGCGGTCGTCGTGCTGGCTTGCGTCGCGGTCGGGGGGGCGGCCTACCTGGTGTCCTGGCGCAGCGCGCAGGCAGCGTCGGACGCGCTGCTGGTGGAGCAGGCGCGGACCACCATGCTGACCGCGCAGGCCTCGACCTACCGCGAGGTTCCACAGGTGCTGGGCGCCATCGATCGCTCCCGAACCGCGCTCAGCTCGTCGATGCAGCGCGAGATCCCGTGGTATCCGTACTTATACCAGCTGAGCCTGTCCGCACCGCAGTCGCTGTGGTTCGAGACCATCACCTTCACGGCGCTGGCGTCCGACGCACCCGCCACCGACCCACTGGCCCCGTCCGGGGCGGTCGCGACGGTCACCACGACGGGCCGCGCCCTGTCCTACGACGACGTCGTCACATGGGTCGACGACATGGACACGGTGACCTCATGGGAGCACGCACTGCTCTCCGATGCCGCCGACGACCCCACCTCAACGGTGGTCTCGTTCACTTCGACGGCACGGCTCAGCGTCGAGGCGTTCAGCAACCGCTACGCGCCCGGCACCACCCTGCCCCCGGTCACCACGCCAGGCGACCCGACCACCGAGACGAGTGAGTGACGTGACGCTGACCAAGACCGCCGGCTGGTCGCTGGCCACCGCCCTGCTCTGCGTTGTACTGCTGGTCGCCGCATGGTTCCTGCTCATCGAACCGCAGCGGGCCACCGCCGCCGAGACGCGCACCCAGACCGAGTCGGTGCGGCAGCAGAATCTGCAACTGGCGGCACGGATCGACCAGCTGCGAGTGGAGTTCGCCAACCTGCCCAACCGTAAGGCCGAACTGCTCGGTATCCGGCAGGCGCTACCCGACGTCGCCCTCCTCGACCGGCTGCTGGACGAGATCAGCACCGCTGCGCTGGAGGCCCCGGTGAACCTGGACAGCATCACCACCAGCGAGCCCGTCGCGCTCGTCGGCGAGACGGGCGCCGCCCCCGATACCGCAACCGGTGGCGCTACCGATGCGGTGACCACCAGTGCTGCCGGTGCCCCGACGAGTGGTGCGACCGGCGCATCCACTGCCGCCGCGACGCCGGCATCCGGAGACTCCGTCGCGGCCGGCGCTGCGCCCGGTACGCCACCCGCGGTCGTGCCGGGCGTCGCGGTGCTGGCGGCCATTCCGCTCTCGCTGAGCAGCACCGGTGACTACTTCAGCATCGCCGCCTTCCTCAAGACGCTGCAGACCGTCATCGACCGGGCCTTGATCATCGACACCGTGTCCGTCGACATGGCCACCGCGGACGGCAGCACCGGGGCGGCCACCGACCAGGTCAGCGTCAGCATCACGGGACGGGTCTTCGTCTTCGTGGACCCCGATTCGGTCCCGAGCCCCACGGCAACCATCGGTACCGCTTCGACCGCCATTGGAGGCACGTCATGACGCTCACCGACACCTACGTCGAGCCTGACGTCCACGCCGTGGCTCCCGAGCGCAACCGTCGTAACCGGCTGGTCCCGGTGCTGCTCGTCGGAGTCCTGCTGCTCATCACGGCAGGGGCGGTCGGCGCCTGGGCGCTCACCGGCGGCGGCACCGCACCCGCCGCCGAGGTGCAGGCCCGTCCCACCGCCAGTCCGACGGCCGCCCCCTCCAGCCAGACGCCGCCGGCCGCCGACAGCCCCACGGCCGAGGTCCTCGGCCGCGACGTGTTCGCGCCATTGGTCGACGTCGCACCCGCCGGGCCCGGCGACGGGATCACCGCCGGGTCGGTCGAGGTCACTCCAGCACCGACCGCGGCACCGCCGCCGACGGTCACGGCCGAAGGACCCACCTCCACTGTCACCCGGACCCAGGTCGGCACCACGGTGACGGTGACCGGCACCACGACCGTCGCGGGACCGACCGGCACCGTGACCACGACGACCGGATTCACCTACGTCGTCAAGGTCGCAAGCGTCACCGCACCGGCGGTCGCCGACTCCGACGCCTCGTTCATCGTCAACGGGACCCCGTTCACCGCCGCCGCGGGCAACCTGTTCGCCGGGGTGTTCACCTATGTCGACTACGACGCGGGCACGGGTCTGGTGTCCTTCACGTACGGCACCGCCCTCGTTCAGATCGGCGTGGGGCAGACCGTCGGCGTGCAGTAGGGCCTGCCCGCCGCCACCACCGCGAGCCCGCGTCTGCCACGATGCCGCTCGTGTCGTCGCTGCGTTGGCTCACCGCGGGTGAGTCTCACGGTCCCGCCCTGCTCGGTGTCATCGAGGGGGTTCCGGCCGGCGTCGAGGTGAGCACGGGCACCATCGCCGCGGCACTGGCCCGGCGCCGCCTCGGCTACGGCCGTGGTGCCCGGATGTCGTTCGAGGCCGACGAGGTCGAGATCCTCGCCGGTGTCCGGCACGGCCTGACGATGGGTGGCCCCGTCGCGATCCGGATCGGCAACACCGAGTGGCCGAAGTGGTCGACGGTGATGTCAGCGGACCCCGTACCACCGGGGGAACTGGCCGGGCTGGCCCGGAACGCGCCGCTGACCCGGCCGCGGCCAGGGCACGCCGATCTGGTCGGGATGCAGAAGTACGGCTTCGACGACGCCCGTGCCGTGCTGGAACGGGCCAGCGCCCGCGAGACCGCCACCCGGGTCGCGCTGGGATCGGTGGCCGAGGCGCTGCTGCAGCAACTGGGCGGGGTGCGGGTGCTCAGCCACACCGTCTCGATCGGCCCGGTCGAGGTGCCGCCCGAGGCACCCCTGCCCGCGCCGGTCGACGTCGCGGCGCTGGATGCCGACCCGATGCGCTGCCACCACGCGCCGACCAGCACGCTGATGGTCGCCGAGGTCGACGCCGCCCGACGCGAGGGAGACACCATCGGCGGAATCGTGGAGGTGCTGGCCTACGGGTTGCCGCCAGGACTCGGCAGCTTCGTGCACGCCGACCGGCGGCTGGACGCCCGGCTCGCCGGTGCCGTGATGAGCGTGCAGGCCGTCAAAGGCGTCGAGATCGGCGACGGGTTCCGCACGGCCGCCCGGCGCGGGTCGGTGGCCCACGACGAGATCGAGACCGACGGCGCCGGTGAGCTGCGCCGCCGCAGCAACCGGGCGGGTGGCACCGAGGGTGGCATGTCGACCGGCGACGTGCTGCGGGTGCGGGCCGCCATGAAACCGATCAGCACCGTGCCGCGGGCGCTTGACACCGTCGACGTCCGCACCGGCGAACCCGCCAAGGCCATCAACCAGCGCTCCGACGTGTGCGCGGTCCCCGCCGCCGGGGTCGTGGCCCAGGCCGTGGTGGCGCTGGTGCTGGCCGAGGCCATGCTGGAGAAGTTCGGTGGCGACAGCGTCGCGGAGACGGCACGCAACCTCGCGGGCTACCTCGACGCTCTGGCCGTCGCCGGCGCGGATCGGCCGCCACGATGACCGGCCCGGTCGCCGTGCTCGTCGGGCCGCCGGGCGCGGGCAAGACCACGGTCGCCCAGGTGCTCGCGGCGCGGCTCGGCGTGACCGCCCGTGACACCGACGCCGATGTCGAGGCGAGCACTGGTCGCAGCATTTCCGACATCTTCATCACCTCCGGGGAGGCCGCCTTCCGCGACCTCGAGCGCGCCGCGGTGGCCAGGGCGCTTGCCGAGCACGACGGCGTCGTCGCCGTGGGCGGCGGAGCCCCGCTGGACCCGGCGTCACGCGAGCTGCTCGCGGGTGGCCCGGTGGCCTTCCTCGACGTCGCGCTGGCAGCCGCCGCCCGCCGGGTCGGGTTCGACGCCCCACGGCCGCTGCTGCTGGACTCACCCCGCGCCGCGTGGACCCGGCTGATGTCGGCCCGGCGGCCGGTTTACACCGAGATCGCCCAGGTCACCGTGGACACCACGGACCTGACGCCGGACGAGGCCGCCGAGGCGGTCGCTGTCGGCCTCGGCCTCCTGCGGCCCCAGCCATGACCGTCACCGTCACGGTGGCCGCTGAGCGGCCCTACGACGTGGTCATCGGGCGCGGCCTGCTGGCGCAGGTCCTCGACCTGCTGGCCCCGGCACCTCGCAAGGTGCTGCTGATCCACCCGCGGGCGCTGCGGGCCACCGGTGAGGCGATCCGTGACGAGCTGGCCGAAACGGGGCTGCAGCCTTTCGTCGCGGAGGTGCCCGACGGGGAGGATGCCAAGACCTCCGCCGTCGCGGCCTTCTGCTGGCAGGTGCTGGGTCAGGCGACGTTCACCCGCAGCGACGTGGTGCTGGGAGTCGGTGGGGGAGCGGTCACCGACCTCGCCGGATTCGTGGCCGCCACCTGGCTGCGGGGGATCGACGTCGTCGCGGTGCCCACGACGCTGCTGGCCATGGTCGATGCGGCCGTCGGCGGCAAGACCGGCATCAACACCGCCGAAGGCAAGAACCTGGTGGGGGCGTTTCATCACCCGACGGGCGTGGTGTGCGACCTAGCGACGCTGGCCACGGTGCCGGCAAACGACTTGCGGGCCGGTATGGCCGAGGTCGTCAAGTGCGGTTTCATCGCCGATCCCGCGATCCTCGACATCATCGAGGCGGACCCGGACGCCGCCTGCGACCCGAACGGCACCGTCATCGCCGACCTCATCCGGCGGGCGGTGACCGTCAAGGCCGAGGTCGTCGTGGCCGACTTCCGTGAATCCGGGCGCCGGGAGATCCTCAACTACGGCCACACCTTCGCCCATGCGCTGGAAACCGTCGAGCGTTACCAGTGGCGCCACGGCGCTGCCGTCAGCGTCGGCCTGGTCTACGCCGCCGAGCTCGCCCGGCTCAGCGGGTCCCTGGGGGAGGAGGCCGTGCAGCGCCACCGCCGGGTGCTGCAATCGCTCGGCCTGCCGGTGAGCTACCGGGGCGACCGGTGGCCGCAGCTCTACGAGGTGATGCGCCGGGACAAGAAGGCCCGCGGCGACCTGCTGCGGTTCGTGGTGCTGGACCGGGCCGGGCGCCCGACCCGACTGGAAGGACCCGACCCGGGCCTCCTGCAGGCCGCCTACTCGGAGATCAGCGCATGACGGATCAGCATGCCCCGGAACGGGACCCGACCGAGGCCGCGCCTTCGCGCGCCGTCCTCGTCCTGTCCGGACCCAATCTCGGCCGGCTGGGCAGCCGCGAACCCGAGGTCTACGGTCACGCCGACTATGCGTCGCTGGCGTCCACCGCGGTGGCCCTCGGCACCCGGCTCGGGCTGAGCGTCCAGATGCGGCAGAGTGACGACGAGGCCGAACTCATCGGCTGGCTGCACGAGGCCGTCGACACCGGCGCGGCCGTGGTGCTCAACCCCGCCGCGTTCACCCACTACTCCTACGCGCTGCGCGACGCCGCGGCGCTGGTGACCGCCGCGGGCCTGCCGCTGATCGAGGTCCACCTGTCCAACCCCGGCTCCCGCGAGGCTTTCCGGCACACCAGCGTGATCACGGCTGTGGCCAGCGGGGTCATCGCCGGCTTCGGGCAGGAGTCCTACGCGCTCGCGCTGACCGCGATCGCGCGCGGCTACGATGCGGCCCGTGGCGACGACGAATGATCTGAAGAACGGGATCGTGCTCAACATCGACCGCCAGCTGTGGTCGGTGGTGGAATTCCAGCACGTGAAGCCCGGGAAGGGCCCTGCCTTCGTCCGCACCAAGCTCAAGCACGTGATGTCGGGGAAGGTCGTCGACCGGACGTTCAACGCCGGTCTGAAGATCGAGACCGCGAACGTCGACAAGCGCGACATGCAGTACCTGTACAAGGACGGCGAGGACTACGTCTTCATGGACACGTCCAACTACGACCAGATGTCGATCCCGCCCGCGGTGGTCGGCGACGTCGCCAACTTCATGCTGGAGAACCAGGACGCCGTGGTCGCGGTACACGAGGGGGTCCCGCTGTACGTCGAGCTGCCCGCTTCGGTGGTATTGGAGATCACTTACACCGAGCCGGGCCTGCAGGGCGACCGCTCGACCGGCGGCACGAAGCCCGCGACGGTCGAGACCGGGCACGAGATCCAGGTGCCGCTGTTCCTGGAGACCGGCACCAAGGTCAAGGTCGACACCCGTACCGGGGACTACCTCGGCCGCGTGAACTGACCCGATGGCGGCCCGGCACAAGGCACGCAAGCGAGCGCTGGACGTGCTGTTCGAGGCCGAGCAGCGGGGGATCGACGTGATGGGCCTGCTGGCCGAACGGTCGCTTGACGCCGATCGGCCGATGCCGGCGTACACGGTCCAGGTCGTCAACGGCGTCACCGAGCATCGTGCCCGTCTCGACGAGCTGCTGACCACCTACTCCCAGGGGTGGTCGGTCGAGCGGATGCCGGCCGTGGACCGCTCCCTGCTGCGGATCGGATTGTGGGAGCTGCTGCACAACGACGAGGTCAGTGACGAGGTCGCGATCTCCGAGGCCGTCGAGTTGGCCTCGGAGCTGTCCACCGACGACTCGCCCCGCTTCGTCAACGGACTGCTGGCGCGGGTGGCGGCGCTGCGGCACACCCTCGCCTGAGCCCAGCCCGGCCTGGCGTGTGCCGCAACGACGTGATGACGATTACTCGATGACGGCCCGGCGGGCGTCGGGGTCCAGGACGTTCCATGCGATCAATTGCTCCACCAGCGCCGACGCCGGCATGTCGTAGATCACCGCCAGCGAGCGCAGGTCGTCGGCGCGGATGGAGAGCACCTTGCCGTTGTAGTCGCCGCGCTGGCTCTGAATGGTCTGGGCGTAGCGGGCCAGCGGCCCGGCGCGCTCGGCCGGGACGTTCAGCAGCCGTTCCAGGTCGAGGACCAATCGCGGCGGCGGTTCACCGGCGCCGGTCGGTGTGCCGTCGGGCAGCAGCGCCTGCACCGGAACGCCATAGAAATCGGCGAGCTCGGCGAGGCGCTGGACGGTGACTGCTCGGTCGCCGCGCTCGTAGGAACCGACCACGACCGCTTTCCAGCGGCCTGCGGACTTCTCTTCGACGCCATGCAGTGACATGCCTTGCTGCGTCCGGATGGCGCGCAGCCGGGACCCGAGTGCTCGGGCGTAGTCGGTAACCACCCGACCAGAGTCACGGAGAGTGACATTGTTCGTCAAGGGCAGTGTGGGATGGAATCACCCGATCGCTGCAAACAGCCGCGTTGTGGGCTACTGTGCGGGCGACCGACGACCTTTAACTCCGTCCTGAGAGGCGGGGAAGGAAGTCCTGATGACCCATGTACTGACCGCGACGGAGATGTCTCGGGCGATCACCCGGCTCGCCCACGAGATCCTGGAGTCCAACGGCTCCTCCGCCGACCTGATGCTGCTCGGCATTCCCACCCGCGGCGTACCACTGGCCCGGCGGTTGGCGGTGCTGCTCACCGAATTCAGTGGACAGGCACCCGACGTGGGGGCGCTGGACATCACGATGTACCGCGACGACCTGGATCGCTCGCCCACCAGAATTCCCGGGACCACCGACATCCCCGGCCCGGTCACCGATCGTGTCGTCGTCCTCGTCGACGACGTGTTGTTCTCGGGTCGGACGATCCGGGCGGCGCTGGACGCGCTGCGTGACCTCGGGCGGCCCGCCGCGGTCCGGCTCGCCGTGCTCGTCGACCGCGGCCACCGCCGGCTGCCGATCCGGCCCGACCACGTCGGACGCAACCTGCCCACATCGATGTCGCAGCGGATCCGGGTCCGGCTGACCGAGACCGACGGCGAGGATGCCGTGGAGCTGACTGAGCTGGGGCCGGATCAGTGAGACACCTGCTGTCCACCGCCGACCTCGACGCGGAGTCGGCCATCGCCCTGCTGGACACCGCCGAGGAGATGGCGGCGACGGCCCACCGCGAGCAGCGCAAACTTCCGGCCCTGCGCGGGCGGGCGGTGGTCAATGTCTTCTACGAGGACTCCACCCGCACCCGGGTGTCCTTCGAGGCGGCTGCCAAGCGGCTCTCGGCCGACGTGATCACGTTCTCCGCGAAGGGCTCCAGCGTGTCCAAGGGCGAGAGCCTCAAGGACACCGCGCTGACGCTGCAGGCCATCGGCGCCGACGCAGTCGTCATCCGTCACCCCTCAGCAGGCGCCGCCGCCCGCCTGGCCGGCTGCGGCTGGGTGGACGCGGCGGTCATCAACGCGGGCGACGGCCGGCACGAGCACCCGACCCAGGCGCTGATCGACGCCTTCACGATCCGGCGCCACCTGGCCCCCCGGCAGAGCGACCTGGCCGGGCTGCACGTGGCGATCGTCGGCGACGTGCTTCACTCCCGGGTCGCCCGGTCGAACATCTGGCTGCTCACCACGCTGGGCGCCCGCGTCACACTTGTCGCGCCACCCACATTGCTGCCGATCGGAATCGACGAATGGCCGTGCCAGGTGTCCTTCGACCTGGATCCCGTGCTCGTCGGCGTCGACGCGGTGATGATGCTCCGGGTACAGGCCGAACGGATGGCCGGGGCCTTCTTCCCCAGTCCGCGGGAGTACTCCCGGCGCTACGGTCTGGACGCCCGTCGGCTGGACCGGCTTGCGCCGCACGCACTGGTGATGCACCCCGGCCCGATGAACCGTGGTCTGGAGATCAGCGCGGAGGCCGCGGACGGCGACCGCTCGGTGATCGTCGAACAGGTCAGCAACGGCGTCGCGGTCCGGATGGCTGTGCTGTTCCACCTGCTGACCGGTCGCGGTAGTAGCGGTGGCAGCAGCGGCAGCGGCACCCCGAAGGAGGCATGAGTGACCGATTGGCTGATCACCGGAGCGAGGCCGCTGGGCGGCCCGATCGCGTCCATCCTGCTCTGCGGCGGCCGGGTGGCGGCGCTGGGAGCCGACGCCGACTCGCGCGGCGGCGACGCCCGGCGACTGGATGCCACCGGCCTCGTCGCGCTGCCCGGGCTCGTCGACCTGCACACCCACCTGCGTGAACCTGGCCGGGAGGATGCCGAGACCGTGGCGTCGGGCACCCTGTCCGCCGCATTGGGCGGCTTCACGGCGGTGCACGCGATGGCCAACACCTCTCCGGTGGCCGACACCGCCGGGGTGGTGGAGCAGGTATGGCGGCTGGGCCGCGAAGCCGCCTGGTGCGACGTGCGCCCGGTCGGGGCGGTGACCGTCGGCCTCGGCGGGCAGCAGCTCGCCGAGATGGGGGCGATGGCGGAATCGGCCGCCCGGGTCAGGGTCTTCAGCGACGACGGGCACTGCGTTGCCGACGCCGCCGTGATGCGCCGCGCACTGGAGTACGTCCGTGCCGTCGACGGCGTCATCGCCCAGCACGCTCAGGAACCCAGCCTCACGGTCGAGGCGCAGATGAACGAGGGCGCCGTCTCCGCCGTCCTCGGGCTGCCGGGCTGGCCCTGCGTCGCCGAGGAGGCGATCGTCGCTCGCGACGTGCTGCTCGCGGCCCACGTCCGCAGCCGGGTGCACATCTGCCATGTCTCCACCGCGGGCAGCGTGGCGATCCTGCGGCATGCCAAGGCCGCCGGGATGCCGGTCACGGCCGAGGTCACCCCCCACCACCTGCTGCTCACCGACGAACTGGTCCGAAGCTACGACCCGGTGTACAAGGTCAACCCGCCGCTGCGGACGCAGGCCGACGTCGAGTCCCTGCGTTGGGCGGTGGCCGACGGCACCATCGACGCCATCGCCACCGACCACGCGCCGCACCCCGTCGAGGCCAAGGAGTGCGAGTGGTCGGCGGCGGCGATGGGCTTCAGCGGGCTGGAGACCGCCCTGGCGGTGGTGCAGCTGGCACTGGTGGACACCGGCCTACTGAGCTGGGAGGGGGTGGCCGACCGGATGTCGGCCGCCCCGGCCAGGATCGGCCGCCTCGACGACGCGGGCCTGGGCGATGCCGCTCACACCGGTTCGCTGGCAGTGGGTGGACCGGCCAACGTGACGCTGTACGACCCGGCGGCGCCATGGGTACCGCGGCCCGAGGAGTTGCGCTCGCGCGGCAGTAACACACCCTTCGCCGGCCATCAGCTGCCCGGCCGGGTGGTGGCGACGTTCCTGCGTGGCCGCCCGACGGTGCTCGCGGGGGAGCCCGTGACCGATGGTGAGCTGCCCACCCGCCTGACCCGCGTCAGTGTCGGAGCCGGTGGCGGTGACGGTGACGACGTGAATGTCGGCGAGGATGAACGGGTGGGAGCACTTCATGGCTGACTGGCAGGCGGGGCTCGTCGTCCTGGCGGCGGTGCCGCTGCTGTGGGGTCTGATGTACGTGGGGTGGCGGGCCAGGGGGCGGCGGCAGCGGGACCTCGCGGCGCTACCGGTCCCGCCGGCGGACTTCGTCGCGGACCGGGTGCCCGGCGTCGACGGGGTGTACGTGTCCACCGTCACCTCCGGTGACTGGCTGGACCGGGTGGTGGCCCACGGCCTCGGGGCCCGCAGCACAGCAACGTTGTGGGTGGGTGCCACCGGCCTGCTGTGGCGGCGGACCGGTGCGGGCGACGTCTTCGTGCCCACGGCCGATGTCGAGGCGGTGCGGCGCGACCGCGGTCAGGCCGGCAAGTTCACCGCCGAGCGAGGCGTCCTCATCGTCACCTGGCGGCTGGGCGGGCGGCGGCTGGACACCGCGTTCCGGCCCCGCGACTTGACCGCGATGGCATCGATCGAGGCCGCGATCGGCGGGCTGCTCGCCAAGACCCAGGGGGAGGCTGCATGACGGAGCCGGCGGTGCTGGTCCTGGAGGACGGTCGGACGTCCGCGGGCCAGGCCTACGGCGCGCGTGGCGCGACCATCGGCGAAGCGGTCTTCGCCACCGGGATGACCGGCTACCAGGAGACGCTGACCGACCCGTCCTATCACCGCCAGGTCGTCGTGATGACGGCACCGCACATCGGCAACACCGGCGTCAACGCTCACGACGCGGAGTCCGCGCGGATCTGGGTGGCCGGGTTCGTCGTGCGCGACCCGGCCCGGCGGGTCTCGAACTGGCGTTCCGAGGGCTCCCTGGACGACGCCCTGGGCGAGGGTGGCGTCGTCGGGATCAGTGGGATCGACACCCGGGCGCTGGTGCGCCACCTGCGCGAGCGCGGACCCATGCGGGTGGGCGTGTTCTCCGGCACGGCGCAGGCGGCATCCCGGGACGACCTGCTGGCCGAGGTCCTGGCGGCGCCGGTGATGACCGGCGCGGACCTGGTGGCCGACGTCACGACGCGCCAGTCGTACGTGGTCCCAGCGGTCGGCGAGCGCCGGCTCACTGTCGCCGTGCTGGACCTCGGCATCAAGACCGCCACCAGCCGGCAGCTGGCCCAGCGCGGCATCGAGGTGCACGTGCTGCCGGCAACCGCGACGACCCGCGATGTGCTGGGCGTCCCGTCGGCAACCGGCCGCAGCGGCCCCGATGGGGTCTTCTTCTCCAACGGGCCGGGCGACCCGGGCGCCACGGACGGGCCGGTGGACGTGCTGCGGGGGGTGCTCGACACGGGGGTGCCGTTCTTCGGCATCTGCCTGGGCAACCAGTTGCTCGGCCGGGCACTGGGCTTCGGCACGTACAAGTTGCCGTACGGCCACCGCGGGCTGAACCAGCCGGTCCTGGACCGTGCCACCGGCCGTGTCGAGATCACCGCGCACAATCACGGATTCGCGGTCGACGCCCCGCTCGACGGCCCGGTGCCGGCACCGGTCGGGGGTCTCGGCCGGGTCGAGGTCAGCCACGTCGCGCTCAACGACTCGGTGGTCGAGGGCCTGCGGCTGCTCGACCGGCCGGCCTTCAGTGTGCAATACCACCCCGAGGCGGCCGCCGGCCCGCACGACGCCGACCACCTCTTCGACCGATTCGTGAGACTCATGAC
>ENA-ORBV01003389-ORBV01003389.1-microbial-mat-metagenome-genome-assembly--contig:-NODE-3389-length-31941-cov-4.033580_pt1 | contig 31941 bp, 25 predicted proteins | sample MGYA00237777_ERZ505514 | MGnify/ENA primary metagenome ERZ505514 (study PRJEB26160, sample SAMN06269048) | microbial mat metagenome | isolation source: Oligotrophic lake microbial mat | place... | reverse complement strand
GAGATACCGTGCGAGGTGCGAGGTGCGAGGTGCGAGGTGCCGGTTGCGTAGGATCTGAGGTCCATGGCGCTGTTGGTCGCGGAGCTTGTTCTTGCCAACCCCGGCTTCGTCCTTGCCTCGCACCTCGCACCTCGCACCTCGCACCTCGCACCTCGCACCTCGCACGGTATCTCCTGCCAGCACAAGACATGGCATCACCGCCGCCGTACGTTAGAACGCACACCCAGGCTGGAGCCGGTACCCATGAGACTGATCCTGAGCAAATCGCGTGAAGATGCCGGCGAGCGCCTCGCCGATACACTCGCCTTCGCCATTGGAAAAAATCCTCATATCAAACTCGGTCTCTCTGCCGGGCGCACCAGCATCTTGTGTTACACCGGATTGGTGCAGCGCTTTCACGAACGCGGCGGTTTCAGTTTCCGCCACGTCACCGCCTTCGGCACTGACGAATACGTCGGCCTGACGCCCAACGATCACCGTTCGACGCGTTACCTGATGAATTTCCACCTGTTTCGACAAGTCGACATCCCGCGCGAGCAGACTTTCGTTCCGCGCGGCGACGCCAAGGATCTTGACGCCGAGTGCAAAGCCTGGGACATGCTGATCGAAGCGCGCGGTGGTCTCGATTCGGTGGTGCTTGGCCTTGGCCACAATGGCCACGTCGGCCTCAATGAACCGGGCTCGTCACCCAAAAGCCGCATGCGGGTCGCTCCGCTGACGCCATCGACGCTGGCCGCGCTCAGCGATGGCAGCCGGTTCAAGAATCTCGAATCGACGCCGCAGACCGCCATCACCATGGGCATGGGGACCATCCTTGAGGCACGCGAAGTGTTGTTGATCGCCACCGGGCTCGGCAAGGCCGACGCCCTGCACAAGATGGTCGAAGGCCGCAGCGGCCCGAGCGTGCCGGCAAGCCTGCTGCTCAATCATCCGAAGCTGACGATCTTCGCTGACCGTGACGCCGCTTCGCGCCTGGATGATGCATCCTTGGCCAAAGCCGAAAAATAAGCGGAACCGTCGCTGAGCAGTCGCTGAGCAATAGCTGAGCAATAGCTGAGCAGTAGCTGAGCAGTAAAACACCACTCCTGTCCCGGACGATCGCTCCATGCGCAAGGCCACCGAATCTACCGTTCCTGCGGATCCTTTGCAGACCGTCCGGCCAACCCCGGTGACGTTGACGGAATTGGCGTCGCTGATCGGCCACGACAGCGAATTGATCGACGCTGGTCGCCTAGTCGCCAAGCGCCGCGACAACGTGCTCGGTCTGTTGCTGCGCGACCCGAGCCGCGAAGAGATCGCGGTGATGGAAGACCGCGGTTGCCGCGCCGACGACTGGAAACACGTGCAGGTGGCGCAGGACTTCGACGCTTTCCGTGTGCGTCGGACCCATCTGAAAGGCCATTGCGTCCTCGGCCGATTTACCGGTGACATCGAAGTGCTGGCTGGCATCAAGCTGCCCGCGGGCATCTACGACTGCACGCTGATCGATTGCCAGGTCGGCAATGACTGTCTGCTCGAAAACGTGCGTTTTGCCGCCAACATCATCATCGATCGCGAGGCGGTGTTGTTCGACGTCGGTTCGATCACCTGCTCCGGTTCGGCGCGGTTTGGCGCTGGCCAATTGATTGCTATCGGCCCCGAGACCGGTGGCCGCGAACTACCGTTGTGGGCTGAGGTCACCATCGACGAGGCTGCCCTCATTACGCGTGAACGTGCTGATAAGGACGGTCAAAAAGCGGTTCGTGTCGCGGTCGAGCAGTATACCCGTATTGCCACCAGCCCAGTCGGTTGGGTGCGACGTAAGGCACGCGTGCGCCACGTCGAACGTGTTCGTGATGCCTACATCGGTGTTTCGGCAGTGATTGATCACGCCCTGGAGTTGACCAATACTTGTGTGTTGTCGTCGAGCGAAGAGCCGACCGAGGTCAGCGGTGGTGCCGCCGTGCGCGACAGCGTGCTGCAGCACGGTGTCCACGTCACCGGCAATGGCATCGTGCGTGGCTCGGCGCTTCTTGAACACAGCGCAGTGGACGAACACGCGTCGATCAGTGCGAGTGTCATCGGCCCCAACACCACCATCGCCAAGGGTGAGGTCACCAGCAGCTTGGTCGGCCCGTTCGTCGGCTTCCATCACCAAAGCCTGCTGATCTCCGCCTACTGGCCTGAGGGCAAGGGCAACATCGCCTACGGCGCGATGGTCGGCTCCAACCACAACGGCCGCGCTCCCGACCAGGAGATCTGGCCTGGTGAGGGTTGTTTCTTCGGCCTCGGCTGCGCGATCCGTTTCCCCAGCGATTTCAGCCAGTCACCGTATTCGGTCGTGAGTATGGGCGTGTCGACCCTGCCGCAGAAGGTGCGTTTCCCTTTCAGCCTCATTACTGTTCCCGCGGAACCGCTTGACGAGTCGCAGGGTTTGGTGCCGCGCGCCTACAACGAACTGATTCCCGCCTGGGGCCTGTTCGCCAACGCCTATGGTTTGGTGCGCACGGAACTGAAGTTCGCCAAACGCGATAAATCCCGCCGTCACCTGATCGACTACAAGGTCCTTCGGCCCCAGGTGATGCGTCAGGTGCGCGAAGCGCGCGATCGTTTGCTGGCCGTGGAACAGACTAAACCGGTCTACATTGAAACCGACATCGATGGCTTGGGTAAGAACTTTCTGCGTGAGCAATCGCGCCTCAAGGCCATCGAGGTCTACGGTCGCGCGCTCAAGCGTTACTGCCTGCGCGTGCTGCTCGCCGAGCAGGAGGGCAACCTGCAGATTCCCGGGTCCGGTGAACTCGCCCATGAACTCGCACGTCTGCTGCTGCCCGGCATCAACTTCAATCAACGCATGAAGCTGCTGCTCGACATGGAAAAGCAGAACGCCGAGTTGGTGCAGTCGAGCAAGGCCCGCGACGACGAACGTGGTGCCCGCATTATCCCAGGCTACGCCGAGGCCCACGTGTCCGCCGCGGACGACGCCGTGGTCGCCAGCGCCTGGGCCCGCGTGCAGAAGACCGCGGATCGCATCGCCAAGCTCGGCGTAGCTCTCTGAACCGGTGACGGCTGACAACCAGCCGCAGAGTCGCAGAGGTTGGAGGAGGGCCGCAGAGGCGAGGGGGCATTGTTTGCCTAGCCATCTTGACGTCACGCTGACAGGTGATCGCCGTTGCTCACAGCCCTGATTTATCCGCTCTGCGGCCCTCCTCTAACCTCTGCGACTCTGCGGCTACTCTCCCGTTTTGAGTCCGCCCAAGCACCCCGTCAGTGGTTTTGACATCCCCCGCGACGGGCCCATCCTGTGCCACCCGCGAGGAACCCATGGCCAAGGGCCGACCCCAGCAGCTTCCGGATGCGTCCGGCCGATTCGGCCGTTATGGCGGCCGTTACGTGCCCGAGACCCTGATCCCGGCGCTCGATGAGATCACTGCCGCGTACGCCGCCGCCAAGAAGGACAAAGCCTTCCAGAAGCAGTTTCGCGACCTGCTGAAGGACTTCGTTGGCCGTCCGACGCCGCTGACCTTCGCCGCGCGCTTGTCGGACAAGTATAAGCGCCGCATCTGGCTGAAGCGCGAAGACCTCAACCACACTGGCGCGCACAAGATCAACAACGCCATCGGTCAGGGCCTGCTGGCACTCAAGCTCAAGAAGAAGCGCATCATCGCCGAGACCGGCGCCGGTCAGCATGGCGTCGCCACCGCGACCGCGTGCGCCTTGCTCGGCCTTAAGTGCCACGTCTACATGGGCACCGAGGACATGCGTCGCCAGGCGCCCAACGTCTTCCGCATGCGCTTGCTCGGTGCCGAGGTCATCGGCGTCACCTCTGGCACCCACACGCTCAAGGATGCCGTCAACGAGGCGCTGCGCGACTGGGTGACCAACGTCGAGTCGACCCATTACATCCTTGGCAGCGCCCTCGGCCCGCATCCGTTCCCAATGATGGTGCGTGATTTTCAGAGCGTCATCGGCCGCGAAGCGCGGGTGCAAATACTTAAGGCGGAAGGCCGCCTGCCGGATGTGTTGCTCGCCTGCGTCGGCGGCGGCTCGAACTCCATCGGTCTGTTCCATCCATTCATGAAGGACAAGTCCGTACGTTTCATCGGAGCTGAGGCTGGCGGTCGCGGCAATGCGTTGGGCGAACATGCCGCGCGTTTCTCTGGCGGTTCGTTCGGCGTGTTCCAAGGCATGGCCAGTTACGTCCTGCAGAACGAGGACGGCCAGGTGATGGGCACGCACTCGGTCAGCGCCGGACTTGACTACGCGTCGATCGGCCCCGAGCACGCCTGGATGCGCGACACCAAACGCGCCGAATACCTGCGTTGCTCAGATGAACGTGCGCTTGCTGGCCTGCATCTGCTGGCCGAAACCGAAGGCATCATTCCCGCGCTCGAATCCTCGCACGCCATCGGTGTTTTGGCTGAGGTAGCGGCGAAGACCCGCAAAGGCGCGATCATCATCGTCAACATCAGCGGACGAGGCGATAAGGATGTTGCGGAAGTGGCGCGCTTCGAAGGGGTGACGTTGTGAATCTTCGTCCGCTGTCCGCTGTCCGCTGTCCGATGTCGGGTAGGCCGACGTTGGCTCTGATCATTGGGAATGTTCTGGCCAAGGTCGTGCAATGAGCGCTTCCTCCATCAAGCGCGTCCGAACTCGCGAGACCTCGGACCTCGGACATCGGACATCGGACCACTCCGATAATCGTATCTCCCGCCGCTTCACCGACCTGCGCGCTGAGGGAAAAAAAGCTTTCGTCGCCTACATCTGTGCCGGTGATCCCAACCTCGACGCCACGGTCGACCTCGTTGTCGGCATGGCCGAGCAAGGTGTCGACATCATCGAACTCGGCATCCCGTACAGCGATCCGATGGCTGACGGCCCAGCGAACCAGGCGGCGTGTGAACGCGCGCTGGCGAGCGGCACCACCGTGCGTGGCGTGCTCGCCGCGGTGCATCGAATCCGCGAACGTACGCAGGTGCCGTTGCTGTTCTTCACCTACCTCAGCCCGGTGCTGGCGTACGGCGCGGAGAAGTTCGCCGCCGATGCCGTCGCCGCTGGAGTCGATGGCCTGTTGCCGCTCGATCTGCCGCCGGAAGAGGACCCCGAGTTCCTCGCCACCATGCGCGCTGCCGGCTTGGCGACCATCTGTTTGTCGGCGCCGACCACGCCACTCAAGCGCAAGAAGATGCTCATGCGCGAAAGCCGCGGTTTTCTTTACTACGTCTGTCGCCTCGGTGTGACCGGCGAACGCGCGGAGTTGCCGGCGGATTTGGCCAAACAAGTGCAAGCGCTCAAGAGTGTCTCCGACGCCCCGGTGTGTATCGGCTTCGGCATCTCCAGCCCGGAGCAGGCCGCCCTCGCCGCCAGCCACGGTGACGGCGTGATCGTCGGCAGTCATCTGGTCCGCCTGATCGAAAAACATGGCAAGGATGCGGATCTGGTGGCGAAAGTCGCCGGTCGTGCGGGTGAGCTGGCGCGTGCCGTGCACGCAGTGCAGGCCTGACCCATGGCCAAGTTCATCCCTGATACGTTCGATGTGCCGATGAGTCTCGGCGATCACCTGGATGAACTCCGCCGTCGCCTGATCTGGCCGATCATCATCCTGGTTGCGGGTTTTTTCACCGCCTTCATTTATGAGGCCCGCCTGCAGCAGATCTTTGCCCAGCCGATGGTGTGGGCGACGCTGTTGTATCCGGAGCAGGCCAAGGCGGTCGGCCTGCCCAATGATGGCACGCTGCCGAAGTTCATGATCCACGGCGTCATGGAGGGACCGGTGTCCTCCATGCTGGTGAGTTTCTATACCGCGTTCTTCATCGCCTTTCCCGTGCTGGTCTACCAGTTGTGGAAGTTCATCGGCATCGGCCTGGTATCGCGTGAGCGTCGCCTGGCGTTCCTCTTTGTGCCGGCCGGTATCATGTTCTTCTACGCTGGCACGGTGTTCGGTTTCTTCATCGGTCTGCCGTATTACTACGGTTTCATGATCAAATGGACGGCGAACAATCCGATCGCGCTCTTCAATCTGCAACTCACCGGCTACCACCACAACTTCGTCTTCATGACCATGGTCTTCGGCCTGATCATGGACATCCCCTGGCTGATCATGGTGCTGGTGCGCCTCGGCTTCGTCACCGTCCGCCAGCTCATCGTCCATTGGAAGGCGGCGATCATGTTCAACACCGCGGTAGCTGCCGTGGTCGCGCCGCCGGATGCGATCAGCATGATCGCGATGATGATTCCGTTGTTCGCGCTCTACGCCCTCGGTGTCGGACTTGCCCGGGTCATGATGTGGCATCACCACCGGATGGAGGCCAAGGAGCAAGCGGCGGAACTCAAGCGCATGGCAGCTGAGGAACAGGCGGCCCATCAGGCGCAGGTCCCGCGCGAGGATCCGGGGTCCGAGACGTCGCCGACGGTTGATGTCCGTCCCGATCCCGCACAGCCGTCCGCGGCTTTGCCGACCGACAGCGATCCGCAGCCGATTCCCCGTGGCGCGATCACCGAGGATCTGGTCGCTGGCGATCACGCACCGTCGAGCGCCGATCAACCGTCGCCCGAGGCGACCGAACCTGCGCCGCCAGTAGGCGGCACGGAACCATCGCCAAGCGCCCCGACGGAGCCGCCACCCACGCTGGGTAACGATGAATCAGGCACCGGCGGTGAGACCCCGCGCAAGGATGACGACCGTGGTTGAGCGTAGCCATGTGGTGGTGGTGAAAATCGGCAGCAATTCCCTGGTCGATACCAAGGGGCGACTGGATCTGCCGTACCTCGACACCGTCGCGGCGCAGTTCGCCGCCATTGCCAAGAGCGGTCATCGTCCGGTATTGGTCACCAGCGGTGCAGTCGCCAGCGGTGTCGGCATTCTTGGGCTTGGCGAACGTCCACCCGGACTGGCAGATCGTCAGGCCCTGGCCGCCATTGGTCAGGTGACCTTGGCGCACCGCTGGGAAGTTGCACTCGCCGCGCATGGCCTGGTGGCAGCGCAACTGCTGCTGACCTACGACGACTTCACCGAGCGTGAGCGGTATCTCAACCTGACTGAAACCCTGCGTTCGTTGTTCGCCTACAAGGCCATCCCGGTGATCAACGAGAACGATCCAGTCGCCGTGCAGGAATTGACCGTTGGTGATAACGATCGCTTGTCCGCACTGATGGCGACGCAGCTTGGTGCCGAGCACCTGATCCTGCTGACCGATATCGACGGCGTGTACGACGCCGATCCGCGCTCCAATCCCGATGCTAAACGTCTGACCGAGATGATCGGTGTCAGTGCCAAACAGGTCGCCGCTGCTGGCGACGCTGGCGCACGCGGTCGCGGTGGCATGCGTTCCAAACTCGAAGCCGCGCGCTTGGCCGGTGGCGCTGGTGTCACCACCACCATCGCCCTGGCACGTGAACCACGCGTCATCGAACGTGTCGTGGCTGGTGAGGGGGTCGGTACACGCATCGTCGGCAAAGGCGAACGTGCCGACAGCCGTCGTCGCTGGCTCGGGGTTGCGCGTCGTGTCCACGGTCAGTTGCACCTGGATGTCGGCGCCGTGCGTGCGGTTGCGACCCAGGGTCGCAGCCTGTTGCCCGCTGGCGTCACCAGCGTCAGCGGCACCTTTGCGCGCGGTGACACGGTCGCGCTGGTCTCGCCCGATGGTGAAGAAATCGCCCGTGGTCTGGTCGGCTTGTCATCCGATGAATTGGAAAAGATCTGTGGCAAACGCCTGGATGTCGCAGCACAGCTGCTGGGCTATGCCTTGCCCAAGGCCGTCGTTCACCGCGACAACATGCTGGTTCTTACTCACCACTAACTGAACGTGGCTGGATGAAATCAGCTCTTAGCTAGCCGTTGGCGAACGGCGGCATCGGGCAGCCCAGCATCATCGACACCACGCGTAACAATTCGGCTTCGCCCGGTTGGACGACGCCATCCGCTGCCACCGTCCAGGCGCAGGCGTCCAGCACGCGGCGTTTGATCCCAGGGCTGGCTTTGGTGAGGAGTTCAAGCGCAGCGTCGAGTTGTGTCGGACCACATTGGTTGACCGGCAGCAGGGCGAGGGTGTCGCCGCGTTCGACCAGGCGCGCAGCCCCAGCGGCAAGCGCATCACGTTGTGCTTGCGGTTCACTGTGGCCGAAACGCACCAGCGCCGACAGCAGCACGCTCGCTGAGCCTAGGATCGGTGCTAACGCATGGATTCCACCGTGGTTTGACGATGGTAGTGCCAGATGGGCCGCGACCAGCCGGGTGAGGCAGTACTCCGTCGGACTGATGATGCCGTCGGCCTTGACCAGCAGATTGAGCAGAGCGAGGAACGGCGGGCGTTGAGTGGCGGTGAGTTGTTGCAGAGCCGGGCAGCTGATCTCCAACAGTGGCAGACGTGCGCGTGCGTCCAGTTTCGCGATCAGTGGATGCAGACGACGGACCTCGCGCACCAGCGGATGGTCACCGCTGCGTTCGAGCAGATCCATCAGCGGCACGGCTTTGGCCCGATCCGGCCCCATTATCAGCGCGATCACCACCGCGCGGGCACTGTACGGATCGTGGGCGGCGTTACGCACCACGTCCGGCAACGAGTCCACCAGCGCGGCACCCAGCACCACCTGATCAGGCGACACTGTTCCCACGCGTGCGACCACCGAATCGGCGGAGATCGGTGCCGGGCTACCAGCCAAACTCGCTACCGCGGCAGCGGAGCGATGGGTAACGCTCGGCATGGGCGCCTCTTCAGCGCCGGGCCACGTCCCATCCCACGTCGGATCGATCGCACGGACGCGCTCCGCCAATGGCGGATGCGTGGCGAGCAGGCTCATGAACGCGGCAGAGGTTGCCGTGCCGAAGAACATATGGCTGACTTCGCTGGTCCGCGGATGCGCGACGTACGCACGTGCGGAGCCAGCTCCGAGCCGTCGGAGCGCATCGGCCATGCCCTGGGGATTGCGCGTGAATTGCACGGCCGAGGCATCAGCCAGGAACTCCCGCTGCCGACTGATCGCGGCCTTGATCAGTTGACCGAAAAAATAGCCGATCGAACCGACCACCAGCAAGGCGATCCCGCCGATCAGAATGGGCAACGCACCGTTGCCTTTGCTGTTGGATGAACGGCTGCGACCAGAGCTCGCCGCCAGACGCATCACCAACCGTCCGGTCAACGCGATCACCAGGATGCCATGGATCAAACCCATCAGGCGGAGGTTGATGCGCATGTCGCCGTTAAGGATGTGGCTGAACTCGTGGCCGATGACGGCCTGCAGTTCGTCACGGGTGAAACGATGCAGTGCGCCGTTGGTCACCGCCACCACCGCGTCCTGCTGCCCGAGTCCCGCCGCGAAGGCATTGATGCCATCTTCGCGCTCCAGGACATAAACCTGCGGCATCGGCACGCCGGAGGCGATCGACATCTCCTCTACGACGTTGACCAACTGCTGCTCGCGCGGATCACGTCCGGGTTGCGCTGGTCGGCCGCCCAACGACACCGCCACCGCCGGGCCACCGCCACGCAGTTGTGCAGTCTTATAGAGGCTGCCCAGGCCGATGATGGCGAGCGTCACCAACGTCGCGGCGAGTTGCGCCTTAAGGTGCAGATAGGTGATCCACGGCCCGGTGCGCTGCCCCGAGATCGCCTCGACATTGAGCGGTCGCGTACCGCGTACGCCGGTTTCATTCAGGTACCACTCGACGCCACCGTATGCCAACAGGTTCACGGCGACGACGGTGGCGATCACGGCGAGCGCGAACATCCAGACCAAGCGATTGGTGAGTTTGCGCGCGTGATCCTGGCGGGCGAAGAAATCCATTTAGAGGTCCGCTGTCCGATGTCCGATGTCCGATGTCGTCATGGGCGCTGGTCCTGGGCAGATATCAGGGCAAAGGTGATGCAACGTTAGTTGTGCGATGACAGTTGAGTAGACATCGGACATCGGACATCGGACAAACCGACATCAGAACGCCACCTTCGGCACCACACGTTCCTTGGCGTCCTCGATCTCGTAGGCCACCGCGGCACCGAAGTTGAAGATGCCGGAGAAGAGGTTGTTGGGGAACACTTCGCGCGCGGTGTTGTAGACCATCACGCCATCGTTGTAGGCCTGACGGGCGAAGGAGATCTTGTTCTCGGTGGTGGTCAGTTCCTCGCTGAGCTGTGCCATGGTGGTGTTGGCTTTCAGATCTGGGTAGGCTTCGGACAGGCCGAAGAACTTGCCCATCGAACCGTTGAGCGCGCCTTCAGCGAGCAGGAACTGTTTCATCGCCGGGCCGTCGGTTGGATCGGCGGCGACGCGCGACTGCATCTGCGCCGCTTGATTGCGTGCGGCGATCACGGCTTCGAGCGTGCCGCTCTCATGTTTGAGGTAGGCCTTGGCGGTCTCCACCAGATTGGGAATCAGGTCGTAGCGGCGTTTGAGCTGCACATCGATCTGGCTATAGGCGTTCTTGAAGCGGTTGCGCAGCGTCACCAGGTTGTTGTAGATGCCGACTGCCCACATGAAGAGGAACAGGGCGACGATGGATACGACCACGACGACGATAAGCCAAGGTTCCATGGTGAACTCCTTGAGTTGATTCGTAAGGCCACGGACCACGTAGTACAAGCTACGAGCTGCGAGCTGCGAGCTGCGAGCTACGCGCTGCGAGGTCGCTTTGCTCCCGCGGCGAGCGGGCCTGCGGCCACGCGCGGCGAGCCGGCGGGGCCGGCGCTCGATGGGACGCAGCCGCCGTGGGCTGGTGTATCGGGCGGGCGCGCAGCGACCTCGCAGCGCGCAGCTCGCCGCGGGAGCGCAGCGACCTCGCAACGGGAGCGCAGCGACCTCGCAACGGGAGCGCAAGCGACCTCGCAACGGGAGCGCAGCGACCTCGCAACGGGAGCGCAAGCGACCTCGCAACGGGAGCGCAAGCGACCTCGCAACGGGAGCGCAAGCGACCTCGCAACGGGAGCGCAGCGACCTCGCCGCCATCTCCCTTTGCACCTACCTCATCCGAACCACACTCCGCGCCCCATGTCCGACGCGGTTCGCGAACTTGAGCGCTTGCGCGCGTTGCTGCCCCAGGCGTCGATCACCGAGGCCCACGCTGCGCGTCAGCGTATGGACGGCGTCGCTGGACGGGTGGCGCGTGGACAGCCGGCGGATCGCACCCTGAGCGAGGTCGCCGCGCGCTTGGACGCCAGTGTCGCTGAGGTCACGCGTCGTTCGCAGTTGCCGCTGACGCTCGCGTATCCTGAACAACTGCCGGTGGCTCAGCGTCGCGCTGAGATCCTCGCCACGCTGGCCAAACACCGCGCCGTGGTGCTGACCGGCGAAACCGGCTCGGGCAAGACCACGCAACTCCCCAAGCTGCTGCTCGAATCCGGCTATGGTCGCCGTGGCATGATCGCTCTGACCCAGCCACGCCGCGTCGCCGCGGTGGCGATGGGTGCGCGTATTCGTGAAGAAATGCAGACCGCTGAGGGGGTGGTCGCGCACAGCGTGCGCTTCGACGATCGTTCCACCGCCGACACCCTGGTGCGGGTGATGACCGACGGCCTGCTGTTGGCGGAGGCGGTCAGTGATCCCGACTTCCTGCGCTACGATGCGATCGTCATCGACGAGGCGCACGAACGCAGTCTCAACATCGATCTGCTGCTCGGTCTGCTGTTGCTGGTGCGTCGTCGTCGGCCCGACCTCGCGGTGATCGTTTCCTCGGCCAGCATCGCGGCGGAGCGCTTTGCCGCTTACCTCGCTGATGCCGATAAAGGGACCGCGACTGAAGTTCCCGTCATCGCCGTAGCCGGCCGCACGTTCCCCGTCGACATCCGCTGGCAGCCACCGAGCGACGACGACATCGGTTACCTGGGTGCGGCGTTGTCGGCGATTCGCAGCGTACACGACACCGGTGAGTCCGGTGACGTGTTGTGTTTTCTGCCGACCGAACGCGACATTTTGGAAGCACGTCGGCGTCTGCATGAGATCGCCGGCATGGAGATCCTGCCGCTCTTCAGCCGTCTGACGCCGCAGGAACAGCAACGCGTGTTTGCGCCCTCACGCCGTCGCAAGGTGGTGCTGGCGACCAACATCGCTGAGACCTCGCTGACCATTCCCGGCATCCGTTTCGTTATCGATACCGGGCTGGCGCGCCTCAAACGTTACCAGGCCACCAGCCGCACCGAACGTCTGCCGGTCGAAGCGGTGTCGCAGGCGTCGTGCATTCAGCGCGCGGGTCGCGCCGGTCGTATCGAGGCTGGCGTGTGCATCCGCCTCTACCGTGCTGAGGATTTTTCCATTCGCGATGCCTTCACCTCGCCGGAGATCCTGCGTTCAAACCTAGCGGGCGTGGTGTTGCAGTGTCTAGGCATGGGGCTGGGAGATCCGGAACGGTTCCCATGGCTGGACGCACCGTCACCGCATGCGTGGAATCAGGCACGGGGATTGTTGGAGGAACTCGGGGCGCTTGATGAACGTGCAATGTCCGGTGTCAGACGTCCGATGTCCGATGTCCGATGTCCGGTGTCGACGTCATCATCTGCACCTCCGCTCTTTGATGCGTCAGCGATCAGCACCGACATCGGACATCGGACATCGGACATCGGACAACAACTGTCCCCAATGGGCCATCAACTTGCTGCCGTCCCTGCCGATCCGCAGGTCGCACGCATCCTCCTCGCCGGCGTGAGCGAAGGTGTCCCGCACGAAGCCTGCACCATCGCCGCCTTCCTCTCAGTGCAGGATCCGCGCGTGCGCCCGCTCGGTTCAGAGGCTAAAGCGGACTCAGCGCAACGGCGGTTCGTGCATGAGGCAGGCGACCTCGCGACGGTGCTGAAGTTGTGGGAGGCTTACCAGGAAGCCGCATCGAACAGCGCGCGGGCACGCTTGTGCGAGCAGGGCTTCCTCGGCTACCGGCGCATGCGTGAATGGGCGGACGTGCGGCACCAGTTGTGGAACTCGTTACGCGAAGGCCGCCGTGGCAAACCATTGCCGCCCGCAGGCCATGCGAGCGAGGCGTGGCCGCTTGATCGTATCCATCGTGCCGTGCTTGCCGGCATGCTGGGCAACGTGCTGCTCTACGATCGCGAAGAACGCTGTTACCGCGGCGCTGGTGATCGTCGCCTGCATGTGCATCCCGGCAGCGCGCTTAAGGCCGGCAAAGTTGATGATGGCAAACGTGCCCCACCACCGCCGCCGTGGTTGGTGGCCTGCGAAGTGGTCGAGACCAGCCGGCTGTTCGCGCGCCTGTGTGCGCCGATCGATCCGCAGTGGGTCATCGATATCGCCGGCGAGCGGGTCAAACGTCGCCATCGCGAACCGCACTGGCATGCGAAACGCAAACAGGTGGTCTGCCGCGAGACGGTCAGTTGGAAGGGTCTGCCACTCAGCGATGGTCGGTTGGTGCCGTACGAACGCGTCGATCCGGTGGACGCCACGCGGGTGTTCATTACTCAGGCGCTGGTGCTCGAGAGCGACGATGCCAGCGCGCTCGAACGCGAATTTCCGCTCATCGCTGACAACCGCGCCACCGCACGCTTGGCGCGTGGCTTGCGCGAACGATTGCGTGATCCGTCGCTATGGATCGACGACACGCAGATGGAGACCTTCTATCGCGAGCGTTTTGGTCTTGGGCGGGATGCTGCGCCGGTGGTAGCCTCGACCGATGCGCTCCGGCGTTTCATCGCCACCCACGGTGTCGACCGCCTGCGTGTTACCTTGCGTGATCTGGCCGACCATACGCTGGCCGACCACGCTGCCGAGGTCGCGCCGCTCACCGTCATGATGGGCGCTGTGCGTCTGCCGCTGAGCTACTGTTTTGTGCCGGGCGATGCGGCTGATGGCACAACGCTGGAGATTGCCGAGGAGCACTTGGCGCAGGTCGATGCGCTTGCGCTCGACTGGCTGGTGCCAGCACGGCTGGAAGAAACCATCGAGGCTTACCTTCAGCAGATCCCCAAGGATCAGCGTCGTCGCTTGATCCCATTTGCCGAGACGGCCTTGGCGTTGGCCCAGGAACTCGCGCCAGCACGTGGGCGTCAGGCGTTGCAGACCGCGCTTACCGCAGCCATTGCCAAACGCCTGGGACAAGCCTGCCCGCCGCTCGATCAGACCGCTTTGCCAGCGCACCTGCGTCTGCGTTTTCGCATCCGCGATGGGCATGGTGCGGAAGCCTATGCCGGCCGCGATCCGCGGTTCCTGGCGGCGCAGGTCGCCGCGGCTGGTGATCGCCTGCGCTTGGTGCGTGCGGAATGGGAGACGTCTCCGGCGACCACGTGGCCCGGCGATTGCCCGGCGACCGCGACCGTGCACGGCATCATCGGTCATCTCGCGGTTGTGCGTGCGCGCGATGCCACCGGTGCGGTGGCGGTGCGTCGGGCGGTGTTCGGCGCGGCGGATGCCGCTGCCGCGTGGCATGACGATGGCATCGATGCCGCGCTCGAAGCCGCACACGATCACGACCTGGCCGCCATCGCTACGGCACCGGCGACGCCGCGTTCCGCCCGCATCGAACGGGCGTTTGGTCAACGCCTGGGTTTGCTGCGTCGCCAGGTGGCGCTTGCGGTGTTGTGCTCTGGTGAGCGCGGTAACGTGCGCGATCAGTTCGCCTTCACCGCGCTCAGCCAACGTGCTGGCGACGCGCTGCGTGCGGCTGCTGCCGGCATCGATGGTCTGCTTGACCAGATGGCGGAACGCAGCGAGAGCATGCGGAATCGTTTGCGTCAGGGCGCGAAATCGTTGGCGATGGCCACCGTGGCGCGTGGCGTCGGCACGCACCTTGACCTGTTGCTCGCACCGGGCTGGATCAATCGCCTGCCGTGGACCGGTCTGCAACGGGTACCGGCATTCATTGACGGTCTGGCGCGTCGGCTTGATGGCGCGACCACCAGACCACAGGACATGCTGCGTGCGAGCGAACGTATCAGTGCCTTGCTGGCGGCGTGGCAGGAAGCCATCGCCGGGGATCCGCGCCTGAGCACCGCGCTCGGCCTTGCGCGTACCCTGCGCGATCTTGCGGCGGTGCGCGAGGAGACGCTGCTTGGCCTGGTAGTTGGTGGCGGCAGTGGTGCTGGTTTCGCTGAAGGTCGGCTGCGCGACGGTCTGGCGAGCGTGGACCGGCGCATTCAGGGCGAGCTCGGTGCTCAGCGCCGTCTACGCGATCGCGCCCTTGATGTGCGTGGTGCGTTGCAACGCCTGCCACCCGGTCCACGCCGCGATGCAGTGATGGCGGAGGGGGACCATTTCTTGGCGTCCTATCCGACCGTGGGGATGGGTGTCGATCTGCTGGCGGAGCGGCAGCAGTTGGAAGCCTGGTGTGAACGGGCGGCGTTGGTGCGGGCATAATATGCCCGCCCACTGCCCCACTCGCCTGCGGATGCCGACGCCGCTGCCGGCTTGTACCCCGCATCACTCCTCGACACTGCCGGCCATGCGAACGTCGACCTTTTGCGCCGCGCTGATTGTCCTTGGTCTGGTGAGCGGTTGCGCTCAACCGCCACGCGTAATCACCGCCGACGATTTCCAACTCCTGCGTTCCTATGGCTGGGACACCACGGTCGCCGAACCACAGGCGACGTGGAATCCGGATACTTACCAGGTCCTCGCCCGTAGCTCTGGCGGCTTCGTGCTGCTGGATGAAGGCTCCGGCAAGCAGCAATACTTTGCTTCACGGGGCAAACACGAGACCTCCTTTCCGGTGTGGGTGAGTGCGCGGCAGTTCGTCTTTGGTCCAAAGGACAACGTCATCACCACCATCGATGGACGCGTGGTCCCGACCAGCGAAGGCTTGTCGGTGGTGACCCTGCAAGAGACCTTCACCGGCAAGGACGCGCCCACGCCACCGAAGAGCCTCACCACCTATGGTTACCGACCGAAGGTCTGGGGGCGCAACATTGTCGCGGCGAGCGAAGACCGCATCTATGTGGTCGATCCCTTTGGCACCATTGCTGAATTCGGCCCCGGCTTCTTGCCTGAGCCGCAACGCAAAGGTGAAGGCATTGCCTGGCAGGATCGTCCAGTGTTCGAGACCGATCACTGGATCGGCAACGCCGCCACCAAGCGTGGGAACTTGATCATCCGTTGGCGTTCGGGTGTCACCACCACCATGCCGAATTCTGTCGAAGCGCGTTGGACGTCATCCGGTGGCGTGTTGTGCACGGTGATGCGCGGCGAGCCCGTGCCGGGCCAGCCGTGGTGGAGCGGTGGAACGGACATCTATTTCCTCGCTCACGCCAAAGCGATACCGATGTTAGTGGCGGTTGACGCGCGTTCTGCTGCGCCACATCCCAAGGAACCGGTGTGCGCGGCGATCGGTAAAAGCGGTGCGCTCATCATCTGCGGCTACGATGGTTCGTTCCGCCATCAGGTTGCGCCCATGGGAGAGGCTCCAGCGTGGAGCTATGACGGTCGTCGCCTAATGGCCGAGGAGTCGACGGATGGGCGTGCGGATGCCCGCTACCTGCACGTCTATGTATTCAAATCGGTTTCGGTCACACCGTAGCCGACCACGATCATGCAGGTTCCGCTGTCAGGCCTCGATCGTCGTGCCGCCTACCGTTGGTTGATCGGCTGCGTGGTGCCGCGGCCAATTGCGTGGATTACTACGCTGTCCGTTGACGGGGTGGTCAACCTCGCGCCGTTCAGCTTCTTCAATGGTGTCACCGCCAGTCCGATGGTGCTGAGCGTGGCCATTGCCCATCGTGATCCGATTAAGGACACCCTGCGCAATCTGCGCGCGACGCGCGAAGCGGTGGTGCATATCGCGCCGCCGGCTCGCCTTGCTGACGTGCATCAGAGTGGTGGCGAATACGCCGCGACGGTGAGCGAAATCGGTGAACTCGGCCTCGCGACGGTGGCCAGTTCCGTTGTGCGTCCGCCGCGCCTCGCCGAAGCGCCGGTCGCATTCGAATGCCGGTTGCTGCAGGATATCCCGGTCGGCGAGCCGGCGACCACGCTCTGCCTGTTGGAGGTGGTCCACCTTTACGCGTCGGATGGCATCCTGGCGGCGGATGGATTTCCCGATCCGCACAAATTGTCCGCACCAGCCCGGCTGGGAAATCGCAGCTACCTAGACGGCAATGGTTGGACGGTGGTAGATCAGGCAATGCAGGTGGTGCCAGAGGGGAAGCGGATTCCGTAACACCCGCGAAGGTGGTCATCAAGTAGGTTGCCTGCAAGCCCAGCATGGGCGTCGGCGGGCGTCGGCGGGCGTCGCCGGCCAGCCCAGCGCTTCAGCGCTGGGGCTTCTCGCGGGGCGGACAAGGAACTGCAATCATTCCTCGTCGGGTGCGGGCTCGACCCAAAAGCAGTAGTGCACGTGGATGGGTGCGGGCACCTAGCGTTCTTGCCAGACGAGCGTGCGTCCACGTAGCAATTCCAGCTGGTCTTCAGAGATCTGGTTTGGCCGGAAAGCCCATATTGCTGATGATTAGCGCGCCATCCGCGTTGCCGTTGTAGATTAGCAACTGGAGTTCTTTGACGTCGTTCAGATCAGCGACGCGGGTGTCATAGTTCCAACTGCTGGCGGCGCTCTTGAAGTTTGCCGCCTTGAAGTCGAAGCGCAGCTTCTGGAAGTCCTGGCCGGGTTTGACCTGCTGCTGTGGGCTTTCGTGGAACAGGTATTTGGAACCGGTCTTGATCCCGATGGCGATCGAGAGCGGTTTGTCTCCAGGCGTCTGAGCGAAGAAGGTCAGCACGCTGTTGTCACCGATGGTCAGGTGCGCGGTGCGTTTGATGGTGGCTTTTTCCTGCGTGCCGCCTTTGAACTCGATCTTCAGCGCGGGTGCGACACCGGCATCGGTGGGCATGGTGATGATCTGCGGGCGCACGGGATTCGACCATTGCGGGGCTTCGTTGTCCCAGCCTTTGCTCTCTAGGCCGCCTTGAATGGTCGGCACGGCTTTGGGCACGACGGGAGCGACGCTGACGGTGTTGGATTGGGTTTCGAAATCGGCAATGACTTTTTCCAATTGCGCGAGGCGTTGGAGGGTGGCGGCATCGTCGCCGCCGTCTTTCTTATACCGACGGTACAGTTCGAGCGCTTGCTGCGGTCCGCGTTTCTCATCCTCGTCGATCAAGCGCGCGTGCAGAGCACGGGCGGCGAGCGGCACGTCCTTCATTTTTACCGCACGTTCGAGCAGCGCGAGCGCCTCGTTGTTCATGCCCTGGGCGCGGCACCACGCGGCCAGCGCCAAGTGACCGGCGAGGTCGTCGCCTTTGAGGCGGGCCTTGCGCGCATCGAAGCCCAGGTCTTCGGCGGCGATCGCTGATTTTGGCACGCGCAGAATGCCGTTGCTGGTCTTGATCGCGACCTGATCGGGGCCGACATCGGCGGAAGGATCAAGCGTTCCGGCGATGCGCTGGCCGTTTTTCAACACCACCATATCGGCAGCGTCACCACGCGCAGTGATGGCGGCGACGACGATAAGCAGCAGGATAACCGGCGCACGTGGCATGGTGGCAGATGGTAGAGCCGCCGTCTGCGCACAAACGGGAAAGTCAGGGTCGTGCCGATTCGGCTGGAACCAGGATCAGCAACGCGTTGACCGCTGGTCCTCCGACCGGCGTCAGGCGCCCCTGATCACTGCTCCACACGGGGCTGCGAAATTCGCCAGATAAACGCAAGGCCAGCGCGGGGACGGGTAGACGGCTACTCAGTGCCGTGGTGGTGGTCTCGATCAGCCCAGGGGTCAGGCCCATGGCGGGTTGTTCGCTTCGTTGTCCCTGCGCCAGCCAACCGGGCGGTGGCGCCAGCTTTGCGTTTTGCCGTGCGCGATCGACTTCCCACCAACTCGCCACGTGGTGAGGCGGTGCACGTTTGCCGGTGTCGGACAACGTGCGCCACCACGCGCCATCATCCGGGCGTTCGCGTTCGATGATGGTGCCGACCGCGACCTGCCCGCGGTCATCGACGGTGGCGGTGCAGGTCTGCCAGCGGTCACCGCTCCAACGTCCCAGGGCATAGGTTCCCGCCTGCGTTACGGTCCAGGCCGGTTCGGTGCCGAAGGCCACACCATCGACGTAAAGCATGCCTTCGCCTGGCAGCGGGATGCGGCTCTGCGGCACCGGCACCGGCGCGAGGGTGACCGGCAGGACCAGGTTCTGCTGATCGGTCAGCGTCTGCTCGCTGAGATGACGCAGCAGTGGACCTGGGCGATCGGCGCGCACCTCGATGCGGTGGCTGCCCGGTCCGAGCGGCACGGGATTGTTGGACACTGCTTGCCACGGGCCGCTGCCGATCCGCACCTGCGCATCCGCTTCGGCGGTGGAGATGGTCAAACTGGCGGTGGCGGGAATGTCGCTCTGCGCGTGGCGCAGGTGTTGCAGGCCGAACCAGCCGAGCACCGCGCCGCCCATTACCACGACCGTGGCGATGCCGACCAGGGTGGCGAGGCCGCGACTGGCGCTGGCCTTCAGATTGGCGCCGCCCGATAGCAGTTCGGCTACCTGCAACGCCGTCGGCCGACGATCAGGCGTCTTGTTCAGGCAGCGTTCGACCAGTTGGGCCAAACCGACGGGAATGTCGGCGCGCAGTTCACGCAGCGGTTGGGGGCGGAGTTCCAGATGCGCACGCATGACCTCGTACGGCGAGTCTGCCTGGAACGGCGGGTGCCCGACCAGCAAGTGGTAGAGCGTCGCACCCAGGCAGTAGACGTCCGAGGCGATGGTGCAGGTACGCGGATCACGGATCGCTTCCGGCGAGACATAGAGCGGCGTGCCCACCACCATGCCGGTGGCGGTCAGGCGGTTAATTTCCGGATCATCGGTCTGTTTCGCCAGACCCATGTCGGTGATCTTCACCTTCCGATCATTGCCGACCAGGATGTTGTCCGGCTTGATGTCGCGGTGGATGATGCCTTGGGCGTGAATCGCCGCGAGACCGAGCGCGATCTGTGCACCGATGCGCGCCACGGCTTCGCATGGCAGCGGGCCCTTTTCATCGACGATACCGCCCAGGCTGTAGCCGTTGACCAGCTCCATCACCAGGTAGGCGATGCCTTCGTGTTCACCCGCGTCCATCACCTGGACCACGTGTTCGTGTCGGACCTTGGCCGCGGCCTGGCCCTCGCGCAGGAAGCGTTCCTTGGCCGTGCCTTTGGCCTGGAGGTTGAGCAGGACTTTGACCGCGACCTCGCGCGCGAAGCGCTCGTGCCATCCCTGATAAACCGCACCCATGGCGCCCTGGCCGAGGCGCTTCATCAGCTTCACATTTCCGTAGGTCTTACCGAGATGGGGGTCGGGAGGCGGCACGGAGGAAAGCTACCCTGGGAACACGGGTGTCGCCAGTCGCGGACGGCGATTGCCACGGGCTTCAGACCACCGGCTACCGGCGGGACGTGCGGGCCATACGAACAACGCGGTGCCATAACCCGTAGTCTGTAACCTGTAGCCTGTAGCCGTTGTCCCGACACACTCCCCGCCCCATGCGCGCACGTGTCACTGAAAACCTGCCTGGCGTGAACGCCCGGAACCGTCGCGCCGATCGTTTGTGCGAGGAAGTCCTGGCCAAACAGCCGGCGAATACCGGTGCCTACTTCTGGCTCAAGGTTGAGAAGACTGACCTGGGTACCACCCAGGTGCGCTCGGCCATTGCTCGGGCGGTGAAAATCGACCCGGAGTTGGTGTCATGCGCCGGGAATCGCGATCGTCACGGTCGTTGCATCCAATGGTTCAGCGTGCCCGAAGCACCACTCGACCATCCAGGTCCACTGCGGCGTGCGGGCGTCGCCGGCAAGATGCGCGTGCTGGAAATGACCCAGTCGCATAAACCCGTGACGGTGGAAACCATCGAACGGCTGCGCTGGACCTGCACGCTGCGTGGTGGTCGGGCGGAGGAAGGCTACCAACGGGCCAAGGCGATCATGGATCGTCTGCGCCATGTCGGCCTGCCGAACTATCTGCCCGAGAACCCAGGCGACGACGGTACGCAGGCGCACTGGGGCAATGAACTGCTGCATGGTGCGCGTCTGTCCAAGTCGGTCGCTGCCAATGTCGGTGCCGGCCGCTGCCTGCGCGCGATCCAATCGGCGTTGTTTGATCATCACCTCGGCTCGCGTGTCGCGGATGGCCTGCTCGATCGCGTGCTGCTGGGCGACCTGATGCGGAGTACGAGCGGCGGTGATGAAACCGTCACCAACGTCGAGCACGCGCTGAAACGCGTTACCACCTGGGAGGCAGTAGTCCTCGGGCCGTTGTTTGGCGCGGGCATGGCACCGGTCGCGGGTGTAGCCGCCGAGCGCGAGGCCGCGACGCTGCTGGACGCCGGTCTGTCGCTCGCGCAGGTCCAGCAATTGCACGGCGGACGTCGCGCTTTGCGCGTCCAGCCGGCCAAGACGCTAATCGATTTCGACGGTGACGATCTGGTGGTGCACTGCGAACTGCCGGAAGAGACGGCGATCACGACGTTGCTCGACGAACTGATCAAACCCAAGGCGCAGGACGACGGATGACCCTCCGCACGGTGTTCATGGGAACGCCGGAGATCGCGGTTCCCACGCTCCGCGCACTGGCTGCACGGACCACGGTCACCTGCGTGGTGACCCAACCAGATCGCCCCGCGGGTCGCGGCCATCAGGTGCAGCCACCACCGGTGAAGATCGCCGCACTCGAACTCGGCCTGCCGGTGTGGCAGCCGGAATCGCTCAAAGGGCAAGCGACGGTTCCCCAGCTTGCCGATGCCGATCTGTTCGTGGTGTTGGCGTATGGTGAACTGTTGCGCCAGGACATCCTCGATCTGCCGCGTGGCGCGTGCATCAATCTGCATGCCTCGCTGCTGCCGCGCTGGCGTGGTGCCAGTCCATTGCAGGCGGCGCTACGTGCCGGCGATCCGGAAACCGGCGTTACCGTCATGCGTATGGTGCGTGGCCTCGACGCGGGACCGATGTTCCTGCATGAACGTTTGCCGCTGACCGCGCGCACCACGCTGCCTGAGGTGCATGATGCGATGGCAGAACTGTCGGCCACCGCGCTCGGACGGTTTCTTGACCGTTGGCCGGCTGTCGACGCGATAGAACAAGATCAGGCGCAGGTGACGCTCTGCCGCAAACTGCTGCCGCAGGACGGACACCTCGATTTCAGCAAGCTGATGGTCGAGCTCGAACGCTGGGTGCGCGCCTATACGCCGGCTCCCGGCTGCTGGGCGCTTGCCGATGGTGAACGGTTGCGGGTGCTCGAACTCACGCCCCGTCTGGCGATCCGCGATCTATCGCCCGGAGTGTTGCGTGTCGTGGATGGTGAACTACTGGTCGGTTGTGGCGATGGTGCCTGTGCGATCGTGCGTCTGCAACCAGCGGGAAAACGCGCGATGACCGCGGCGGATTTCTTGCGTGGACATAGTCCGCCAGCCGCATTGGCGTGATCTCGTTCAGTCAGCGGCCGGCTGCTGCGCGATCGCTTGACGTGCCTGTTCTTTCAGTCGGCTGAGGATCGCCGCATCAATGCGATCCCTGGGGAAGATCAGCACGTGGATCGAGGAAATGTAGAGCAACAGCAGGCGCTCATCTTCCTTGAAATCGACGATGCATGACCACCGGACCTCGCTGGTGCCTGCTGGATAGACGCAGTGGATGGTGTGCTCATCCACCGTGACGACATGTTCACCCAGGATCGGAGCGTTCGACCGTTCCCGCATCAGGCGTTTGATCAGAGTGGCGACGTTGGAGCGGCGAAAGGCCGGCCAGAATACAAACCACAGGATCGCCAGGATGCTGATGAGCACAGCCCCGGGCAGACGCTCCGGACGCAGCAGCAGCGTATAGGCGGCGATGACGATGGCGGCAAAGGGCAGGATCAGCCGGCCAAGCCAGATCCCGCGTTGATGCGTCCGCGAATGGCCGAGAAACAGCAGGTTATAGGCAACCAAATCATCTTCGGTCTGAGTGAAGCGGAACGTCACCCGTTCTCTCGCTTGGTCTGCTGGAGGATTGCTCACAGCGCGCCGTCATCCTCTGGCGCCACCGGAATGGGCTTGGCTGGCGGAGCCGCCGGCTCCCCGCCCATGCCCTGCATCAGCAGCGCCATCATCACCAATTGGCTGAGTCCGGTGAGGGGGTTGTCGTTGCCGCTGGCGAGCTGCCACGCGCCGTTCTTCTGCACCAGCTTAAGAGTGATCGTGCGCGGTTTTCCGAGCGAGGTGAACTCAAGCGCAATGGACGCCTGCTCCGGAGTGACCTCACCGAGTTTGGCCTTGAAGGAACCGAGCAGCGCGTCGACCTGGACATCATAAACCAGGAGGGCGTTCTTGAGCGCCGGCATTGCCGGAGTCAGGCGTGCGAGCAGGTCGGCAAGTGGCAGGGAGCGCAACTCCGCCGCGGATTTCAGACCACTGGCGGTCATTGCTTGCACCAGATGTCCAGCTGCGGCTTTGGCTTTGGTCTGATCAGTCAGACCGGCGTTCGGCATCCAGGCGGCAAGATCCTTTAACCAATCGCCCAGACCGACATAGTCGAGTCTACCGCTGCTTCCGGCTGGTTGACCGGCGGCGGCCGTGCCCAGGAAACCCGCGATGTCGGTGATGCCTTTGGTCAGTTTCGGCACGTCGATCTGTGCTAGGTACGGTTGGCTCATCGCCAGTAATTGATCTGCCGCCGTGTTGTTCTGCGCGAGGGCGGCCAGTGTGTTGATCTGCACATCGACGTACGCATCCGGACGACTCATCTGTCGCCGCCACACGTTTGCGAGCGAGGCCTGATCGGCGGGCGTGAACAGCGCGAAGGCCGCGGACAGGTCATTGCCCTTGAGGGCTTTTGCCCACCCCGTGGCGAGCACGTCCGGCGTCTGCGGCGCTGGCATCGGTGCGAGTGTACCGGGCGTCGTGCCAGCTTCACCCGACCACAGGGCGGAGCCCAGGACGATCGCAGTCAGAGGCGTAAGCAATGAGCGCATGGGCAAAGCTCCAGGGTTGCGGGATCGGACGCTAACAGACCCGGCAGAGGGTGGAACCACTCATGCATCCGCGGTAACGGCGGTGATCTTGCGGCGCATGAACGGACGATGCTGTGGACCATGTGGAAGCACTCGCCGTAAGGTCGCAAGGTGGTGGAAGTGTTCCCGTCATAATCGGCGGAACGGCACGCGTCGTGCTCTCTTGTTGTGGTCTGCTATGTCAGAAGGAGATACGCCATGTTCGGCTTCGATCCTATTTATCTCATCATCATGGTGGTGTCGCTGGCGATGGCCGGCGCAGCATCGTTCTATGTCAAAGTTCGCTTCGCGCGTGGCCAGCGAGTGGCGTTGCGCAGCGGCATGTCCGGTCACGAGATCGCCGAGCGCATCCTGCATCACGAAGGCCTCTCTGACGTGACCGTGCACGAACACGACGGTTTCCTCAGTGATCACTACAATCCCGCGACCAAGACCCTGCATCTGAGCCCGCCGGTCTACCGCGGTCGCGATGCGGCCGCGGCCGGGGTTGCCGCGCACGAAGTCGGACATGCTCTGCAACATGCCCGAGGCGATCTGACCATGTGGGGTCGTACCATTCTGGTCTATCCGGCGCATTTCGGCTCAATGCTCGCTCCGTTCCTCATCATGATCGGTCTGTTCATGGCGGGTGGCGCGCTGATCCCTGGCAGCACGGGACACGTCATTGCTGTCGCTGGCGTGGTATTGTTCGCCGTCTCGACGGTCTGCAGCCTGCTCATTGTCGGCAACGAACTGAACGCCTCGAAACGCGCGAAGATCGCCTTGACCGAGATGGGCATCACCACCCCAGGCGAGGAGGACGACACCGTGCGCGGCGTCCTGAACGCCGCGGCGATGACCTACATGGCTGCGGCGCTGACCTCGCTGCTGCACCTTCTGCACTTCGCCTTTATCGTCTTCGGTCAGCGTAGTGGCGAAGAACGCTGATGCTGTCGAGGGTCCTGGCTACCGGTCGGTGGTCAGGAACTGATTCTCCCACCACGTGCGCCTCGTCCAGCAGCACGCTGGACGCCCGCCCCATACCACCCTAGCATCGGAGCCCATGCGCTACGACGACGACGAAGATGACCTGTCCTCCAACTCCAGCTTCCTGCCCAAGGTGCTGGTCCCGAAGGTGAAGGACACCCGTTCGGTCGACCTGGCCACGCGGTTGTTCCTCGACCGCACGATTTACCTTGGCACAGCGATCGACAACACCGTCGCCAACGCCGCCGTGCAGCAGTTCCTCGCGCTCCAGTTCGATGACGCCAAGAAGCCGATCACGCTGTACATCAACAGCCCAGGCGGCTCGATCGTCGACGGCATGGCGATCTACGACGTGATCAAACGTTCGTCTTGCCCAGTCCACGCGGTGGTCGCCGGCATGGCGGCGAGCATGGGCGCGATCATCCTCTCCGGCTGCACCAAGGGTGAACGCGCGATCCTGCCGCATGGCGAAGTCCTGCTGCACCAGCCGCTCGGCGGCGCGCGCGGTCAGGCCACCGACATCGAAATCAGCGCCAAGCGCATCCTCAAGATGAAGGACATGCTGATGAAAGTTCTGGCCGAGAACTGCGGTCAGCCTCTGGCCAAGGTCCAGGAAGACTGCGACCGCGACTACTGGCTCGACGCGGCAGAGGCCAAGGCCTACGGGATCATCGACAAGATTCTCTGAGCGCTGCCTGACAGAGAACAATGGTGCAGGCCGGCGGTTTCCGCCGGCCTGCTGCGTTCTCTAGACGGGCTCATGGCTCGGGATGGGGCGTGCTTGGGCTGATTTCACTGCCGTTCAGGGTGTCGTTTCTGCTCAGTTTACGTCGACTCGTGCAGGCACGGCAACCACCGAAAAACCGCCTGTCAGCCTGATCCTGCTGACTGCCGCAGCCGTGCCGCCAATACCCCGCTGATCACCAATTGCAGCGGATGGTAGCAAATCAGTGGCAACGTCAGCCACGCCAGCAGCGGGTGATGTCCATACAAGATCGACAACATTGGCACCCCCAGGGCCAAGGTCTTTTGTGTCCCGCAAAACAGGGCCGCGATGCGATCACCACGAGCGAATCCCATTGCGTGGATGGAACTGAGCCACCAGCACGTCGCCAGCAGGACCACATGCAGCAGACTAACGCCGAGCACCGTGATCAGTAGATCATGGCCGGCCCCAGTTGGGCTCGTGGTACTGAAAGTCTCGCTGAACACGCAGAAGATCAGGTAGAGCAGGAATACGCTGGGCCATGGCCGGAGTCGCTCAAAGGAACCAGCATGCCTGCCCGCGAGGACTTGAGCGATTTGGCCGAGCACCAGTGGCAGCAGCACCTCCAACGACAACTGCGCGAGCACAGCGGTAATCGGCGCGTCACCGTGGGTGCCAAGCAGCAACAACAGCAGTGCCGGCGTAACGATCAGACCGAGCAGGTTGCCAAGCACCGAATTGCACAACGCACCGGCTTCGTTGCCACCTGCGGCACGGGTGAAGATCACGCACGAGGCGATGGTCGTCGGCAGGCAGGCAAGCACGATGAAGCCCTGCGCGAGAACGTCTGACGCGCCACCCAAGCGCAGTAGCGGCAACGCCAGCCACACCAGGGCCGGAACCAGGACGAAGCTGAAACTCTGGATGAAGAGGTGCAGACGCCATTGGCCGCTGGCCTCGCGCAGACGCGCCAGTGGCAGGGTCATGCCACTCACCAGGAAGGCCGCTGCCACCGCGAGGTGCAGGGTGATTTCCGGTTTCAACGGGCCGCCGCGTGCACCGATCCAGGGCATCAGCGCGGCGAGAGCGATGACCACCGCCATGCCGACCAGGAACCAATGCCGAAGCAGGAACGCACCCATCGTTAGCGCACGGTAGCGTCAGCGGTGAGCGCGCCATGCCCCGGAGCTGGGTCAGACGGGGTCAGGCGTGGTGCCTGGTGCTCACCCAGCAGTGTAGAGGATATCCCAGGTAGGGTTCGGCATCGCTAGCAATTGGCCGTCACTAGCGTGAGAAGCGCAGCGCAGCGCAGGCCTGGGCTGACCGCCGTAACTCCTGGTGCCGCCGCCACAACCCCGATCACCGGGTGTACGGGACACCGATCGTGATGTAGAATCTTGCAGCCCTTGCTTCAGCGAACACGAGTTCGAAAAGTAAAACCATTCATAGGAGATCGCCGATGCCGTTGTCCTTCTCCAGGGAACTCGAAGGTTTGATTGCCTACCTGAACGCTTGTGGCGGCATGGACCGCTTCGAGTCGTTCGACGCCCACGGAGACCCAGATCCGGTCGCCGCGCGCGCCAACGCCGAGCGCATGCGCGCTCTGCTGGGTGCAAACCTTGATGTGATCGCGTCGGTGGAGCAATCCGCCAATCGCGTCACCGTCACGCTGCTGGTGGAACCCGCCACCGTCTGACGCCCGACGACGACGCCTGCGGGCGTCGATCCTACCCTTGCGACCTGCTCATCTTGTGAGCCGACCGGATCCTCATCCGGTCGGCTCATTGGTTTTTTGGGCTTACGCCTCGCAAGGAAGCCGACCCCAGGCCACGCCCGCCAGGGCCTCAGCCGGCCCTGGACTCGCGCTGGTAACATCCGCGACTGGCGATTTTTTTTGCCTTCAGGGTTTGCGCGCGACTTCGTCAAAATGCACGATCTCCAACGGATTGGCGGTGATGCCATCCAGGCCCGGTCGCACCAGAAACGAACAGGCGGTGTGGCAGAGGGGGATGAGCGGCACGGCTTCCATCAAACGTTTTTCTGCCGCCTCCAACGCTTTCCAACGTGCCTCGCCGATGCTGGCGGAGGCGGTGTCGAGCAGCTTGTCGTATTCGGGATCAGCAAAGCCCGTGCGGTTGGCGCCGCCGTCGATGCGGAAGCAGTCGAGGAAGGTCGTCGGGTCAAGGAAGTCGCCCAACCACACAGCGTACGACAGGTCGTAGTCGATGGCCTTCTCGCGGCTGCGCAGTTCGGTCTGGGGCAAGATGGTCAACTTCACGGAGATCCCGAGGTGACGGCGCCATTGGTCGGCCACCAACTCCGCGGCGCTCTGACGTTCGGCGGGTTGGCTGGGCGCGACCAGTTCCAGTTCCGGCAACGTGCCCAGGTCACCTTTGGCTGCGGCGATGTCGGCCTTGGCTTGTTCGAGGTGATCGGCCAGCACCGCTACGGGCGCGTGGTAAGGCAGGTAATCACCGAGTGCTGCCGGCACAAAAGTGGTCGCCGGAATGGCGTTACCCTGCATCAGGTGTTCAGCGATGGCGCGGCGGTCCAGACCAGTTGCCAGTGCACGCCGTAGCCGCGGATGTTGCAGCGCGCGGGTGACCTCGGCCTTTTCGTTCGGACGTGGCACGATGCGCACCCGTAGGAACGCGGTGCTGAGCGACGGTGCCTGCTGCAGGCCGGCGACCTTATTGCGTTTGAGGTCGCCCACGGTGTCGGACGCCAGCAGCAGGATGGCGTCGACCTCGCCGCTTAAGTACAATCGCAGCGCCGTCCCAGGACTGTCGACCACCAACGCCCGCACCGGACCTTTCGCCGAGTGAGCACCGCCATACGTGGAGCTGGGCGTGAAGTCGTAGTGATGGCGCGGCGTGTAGCCGGTGCAGCGGAACGGCCCGTTGCCGATGATGGTGGTCGGATCGGTCCAGGTTTTACGCGTGGCGTCATCGTCCATGTCTTGTTCCGCGCGCAGCGGGACGAAGGCGGCTAACGACAGGATCGCGGTCAAATAGGGCGCGGGATGCGCCAGTTCGACCACCAGCGTGTGCTCATCAGGACAACGCAAACCGCATTCGCGTTCCAAGATCACGCGCCGCTCGTCCAGGTTGGTGACGGCACTCGCAGCGCCTTTCAGCAGGCCATCAAGGTAGAACGCGTTCGGTGACTGGGTGATCAGATGTCGCAGCAGTCCGCGACGGATGTCCGCAGCGACCACTGGCTTGCCATCATGCCACCGTGCTCGGCGATCAAGATGGAAGGTCCACACCGACTGATCGCTGTTGGTTTCCCACCTGGCAGCGAGCGCTGGTTTGGGCTGCAACGTGCGCGCATCAAGGCGCACCAGTGGTTCGAACAACGCGGTGATCAGACGGAATTCATCAAGCCGCGTCGCCATACACGGGTCGATGGTGCGTGGCAATGACAACGCGATCACGGGTGCACCAACAGGCGCAGAGGTGTGTGCTGCCCAGGGCAACACGCAGCCAATGGCGAGCAGGAACGCAATGATTGCCAAGAGGCCACGCATGCCTCGCATGGTGGTGCGAGTGATCCGCCGTCCAGCACGGCACGCACCAGTCGCGCACTCTTGCGTGAGTCCCGTCCCCGCTATGGTGCCCACCCCGCCAGCCACTGCTGGTCCGGAAGTGCGGAGTGAGCATTGCGTTGTCCCTATTGCAATCATGACGATGACCGCGTCATCGACTCACGTGCCACCGACGATGGCACCGCCATCCGTCGCCGTCGCGCCTGCGATCACTGCGGTAAACGCTTCACCACCTACGAGCGCGTCGAAGGTGAAGAGGCGCTGATGGTGGTGAAGAAGGACGGCCGCCGCCAAGCCTTCGATCGCAAGAAGATCCTGCACGGCATGACTGTCGCCTGCGAAAAACGACCGATCCCGGTCGAAGAGCTGGAAGCCGCGGCCAACCGTATCTACCACCACTTCCTTTCCGACGGCGTGCGCGAGGTCAACTCGACCGACATCGGCCAGCGCGTGATGGAGGAGTTGCACAAACTCGACCAGGTCGCCTACGTACGTTTCGCCTCAGTGTATCGCCAGTTCAAGGACCTCGACGAGTTCATGCATGAACTGCGGCGCGTCATCAGTGAAGGTGATATCAAGCGATGAGACTGACCTGATGCGACCGACAACCGTGGTCAAACGCGACGGCCAACTGGTGCCGTTCGATGTGGTGCGTATCGCCCATGCGGTGACCCGGGCCCAGCACGCCGTCGGTATCGAGGACCGCGCGCAGGCCGAGGAGCTCGCCCGGGTGGTGCTTGAGCACCTGGAGCGCGCCTGTGACCAGCCCAGCCTGGGCATCGAGGACGTGCAGGACGCGGTGATCCACGTGTTGCAGGAGAGCGGCAACTACGAAGTCGCCATCGCGTACACGCGGTACCGCGACGCGCGTGAACGCTTCCGCCGTGCCCGCCGCGTGCTCGGCGAACACAGTGCCGCCCCGCACCTTTCGGTGGTCGATCCCGATGGTCGTCGTCGTCCCTGGGATCGCATCTGGCTCCGTGAACTGCTGGTCAATCGCTATGGCATCGACGTGAAGGCCGCGGACGACGCCATCCTGCAGGTCGAAGCCAACCTCGCCGACAGTTCGATGACCGAACTCAGCACGCCGCTGTTGCTCAGCCTGATCGACGCTGCCCTGGTGCGTTGTGGCATGCACGATCTTGCCGCCGAACGGGCACCGCTGCGCGTCGAACGCGCCCTCGCTCGTCGCTTGTTGCATTCCACTGCTGACGGCCAGCAGGCCGTGATCGGCTGCGGCCGCGCCGCGCTCGAACAGTTGTCGCTCGCCGAAAAAGTTCCCCAGCAAGTCACCGCACTGTACAGCCGCGGTCGTCTGTGGGTCGACGGCTTCGATGATCCGCGTCGCGGCAGCCACACTGTCGCGACCATCGACGGGACCAGCAATCCGTGGCAGGTGTTGACGCAGGCCTTCAGCCTCGCCGCCGAAGCCAAACGCCACTGGCGCCGCATGAGCCTGGTGCTGCCGCCGAGCATCCTTGGTCACCTCGAACGCGGCGCGACCACGCTGGTCCAGCCGATCACCGCGCTGTCGCACCTCGCTTTCATCTACCTCTATTGCGACGGTCGCACGCCGCTGTTGTCGCGTTGGCCGTTCCCTGACGGGCGCGTCAGCATCGCGACCTACAACGACGATTTTCTGCTGCTGCGCCAACTGCAAGAGATGCGCCTGCCGCTGTTGTCCGGCCCACACCTGATGCAGGGCAATCACCGCAGCCGCGTCACCGTCGAATCCGCGATCAACGCCCAGGGCCTGGAAGGCGAGTACAGCCAGATGGACGGTTTGGCGTTGGCGCTGGTCACTGCGGTGCGTCTGCGCATCACCCAACTCGGCGATTCCCCGGTGTTCACCGGCGGCGAACTGCGTTTCGCCATCTTCGGCTTACCGCTGAATTCCCCGTCGAACGAATACCTCGAACGTCAAGTGGTCCAGGAAGGCCTGCGCAGCGGCCTGACGCTGTCCCGCGGATCGCACCTGACCGAAGAGGCGTGCGTGCACCTGGGGCGTCTCCTGGAATAGGCGTGGCACGTGCGTCCCGCGCGTCTCGCTCGTGCCACGTCGAAGACCACGCCCCAGTCCGCCGCAACCACCGCAACTCCCTGCTGGAAATCCCCGTGGGCACTCCTAGAACGCCGCCCATCGCGGGGATATAGCTCAGTTGGTAGAGCGGTTCGTTCGCAATGAACAGGTCAGGAGTTCGAATCTCCTTATCTCCACCAGATTCAGAAAATCGCAGCGGGGCCGGTCAATCGACCGGCCCCGCGTTGTTTCCTCTCGGCCCGCGTCGGCCCGCGTCGGCCCGCGTCGGCTCCGCGTCGCTCGCACGTCGTCCGATCAGAGCCCGGACCCTCTTGCAAGTCGTTGAACCGCCAGAACATGCCGCTCCTTTCCGGAGAGCCGTCATGTCGTCCATCCAGCGTACGTTCATCATCCTCAAGCCCGACGCGGTACAGCGTGGCCTGACGGGTGAGATCCTGGGGCGTTTCGAACGCAAAGGCCTCAAGATCATCGGCATGAAATTCATGAAGGCTTCGGAAGCCGCCGCCAAGCAACACTACGTTGAACACGCAGCCAAGCCGTTCTTCGGCAGCCTGGTGAGCTTCATCACCAGCAGCCCGCTGGTCGCCTTGGTGCTCGAAGGTGATGAAGCCGTCACCGTCGCACGCACGCTGATCGGCGCCACCGACGGCCGCAAAGCCGTTCCGGGCACCATCCGCGGCGACTTCGGCTGCTCCAAATCCAACAACCTCGTCCACGGCAGCGACAGCCCCGAAAGCGCCGCGCGTGAACTCGCCATCTGGTTCCCTGATGCCCTCATCGACTGGACGCCCTGCGCCCAGACCTGGGTGGCCGGCGACTGACCGCTCCACGGTTGGCGTC
>ENA-ORBV01003388-ORBV01003388.1-microbial-mat-metagenome-genome-assembly--contig:-NODE-3388-length-31943-cov-6.911787_pt1 | contig 31943 bp, 27 predicted proteins | sample MGYA00237777_ERZ505514 | MGnify/ENA primary metagenome ERZ505514 (study PRJEB26160, sample SAMN06269048) | microbial mat metagenome | isolation source: Oligotrophic lake microbial mat | place... | reverse complement strand
CGTGGCATGGTTCAATGGCATCATGGGAGTGTTCCTTCGATGGGATGTGCTGCACAATCAGGCCGCCAGAATTGACGACATGACCATGCGCATTACATCGTGGGACACAGGGGCGCAGTGGCGCCGCGTAGCGGCTTCGTCCAACAAGGTTTATCTGCCGCGGGAGGCGCTCTTGGTTTCGACAGGCTTCGCAGCGCGGCAGATAAACGCTATTCGTTAGGCGCGAGGGTATGTGAGTCAAAGTCCAGGGCTGTTGCGGCGACTGTTGCGCGCGAAGGACCGGATGGACAGGACATCCCATGAGGAGTGGTCCATTCACCGGCTGGCGTGGGTCAGCGCAGTATCGGCTGCACACTTCGCACGCTCATTCAAGGAGGCCTTCGGCATTCCTCCTCACCGCTACCTGCTCACACGCCGTATAGAGCGGGCTATTGCGTTGCTACGCGACACCGATCTGCCCATTACGGAGATCGCGCTCCAAACCGGTTGGAAAAGTCTAGGTACCTTTGGGCGCATCTTCCGTGACGTCACTGGTGAAAGCCCAGGATCTCTTCGCGTGCGCGAGCGTTCGACCCCATATGAGCGGGAGCACGTGCCCGAGTGCAGCGTGCGCGCTGCCAATCGGCCGGACCTCAAGATCGCAGTTTCGGAGAAGCGTCGAGAGAAGATTGTTGGTAAAACGGAACTCCAATCAACGGAGGTTCTATGACTCAAGGTATAGATGTGGTCGGTCTGTATGTGCGAGATCAGGACGAAGCGCTTGACTTCTACGTCGCAAAGCTTGGTTTTCACGTCCATACGGACGTACGCAATGGTGACTATCGCTGGCTGACGGTGCAGTCCCCGGAGCAGCCCTCGTTCCAACTCGGTTTGTTCAAGCCGGGGCCGCCAGTACATGACGCGGCAACAGCACAAACACTTCACGAGGTTGTGGCGAAGGGAGCCATGCCGCCGTTGGTCTACGTAGTGGATAACTGCCACGCTGTCTACGAGCGACTGAGCGCACTTGGCGTGGAGTTCACGCAGGAGCCTATAGACCGCTACGGCACCGTTGACGCGGGCTTTCGCGATCCGTCCGGCAATGGATGGAAAGTGATCCAAGTGATTGCCCGGCCGCATTCGCCGAGGTCGCAATGAATTGGAACCACTGGATTCGGCAGAGTCACCGCTGGATAGCCGTCACTTTTACGGTGAACGTAATTGCCAACTTCGTAGTCAGGGCGCTGGATCCGGGTGAGCCCCCGCTGTGGCTGACTTACTCGCCGCTGCTGCCACTCTTTCTTCAGCTGTTTACTGGCCTGTACCTTTTTGCTTTGCCATATATCACAATGCGACGCAGCAGGCACCGCGCCTAACAATCCCGGATCTCGGGCGATGTCGAATTCATGGTGCGCCGTTCGTTGAACCCTGTGCCCAACCTTCAGGGCCCACAACCGCGTCGGGAGAGAAATGCGATGCAGATTGGTGTTAGATCGTCTGAGGCTGACGCAAGGTTGACCAGCGTGCTGCTGGGCTGCGGCATCGCTGCCGGCCCGACATACATCATTGTCGCACTCCTGCAAGTGCTCATGCGTGAGGGATTCGACGTCCGCCGGCACGCGCTCAGTCTGTTGGCCAACGGTGAACTCGGCTGGATTCAGATGGCCAATCTTCTGGTGAGCGGCGCGCTCGTGCTCGCTGGCGCCGTCGGGGCGCGACGCCTTCTGGGTGGGAATCGGGGCGCCAGGTGGGGCCCGATTCTTCTTGCGGGCTATGGTCTGGGGCTGATGGGAGCAGGGATTTTTGTCCCCGATCCTGCCCAAGGCTTTCCGCCCGGCGCGGTGATTGAATCGTCAGCGATGAGCCGCAGCGGCCTCCTGCACTTTGTCTTCGGAGGAATTGGCTTCTACGCGTTGATCGCGGCCTGTGTTGTTTTCGCCCGCCGTTTCGCCAGCCTGCAGCGCCGAGGCTGGGCCGCCTATTCCGCTTTCACCGCTCTGGCCTTTTTCATCACGTTCGCCGCCGTGGCGTCCGGCTCAAAATCGGTTGTGACGATGCTCAGCTTCTACGGTGCGGTTGCCTGGATCTGGGTGTGGCACGCTGCGTTCTCTCGCACGCTGCTCAGCGAGGTCACGGGTGCGAATTGACGTCAAACGTTGAGCGCCATAGGAGAACCGCACATGAGCAACATAGCAAAACACATCCGCCACGGCAACAGCGCAGTCCGACCCTATCTCTACGGCCCGGTCGACCTTCCCGAGTTCCTTCGCAAGACTTTTGTTCGTTGTAGAGGCAGGGGAACTTCCGCCGGAGGTCAAACCTTGGACAGGGTCAGTCTATGTGTACGTTGAAGACATCGACGTGTTGGATGGGGAAAAACGCATCCTTGGCGGAGAGGGCGGGATTCGAACCCGCGGAGGGTTTTACCCCTCGCACGCTTTCCAGGCGTGTGACTTAAACCGCTCATCCACCTCTCCGAAGCGCGCCATTGTATCAGCGCAGTGGCAGGCATCGGACTGCGGGAGTCGCCGAAGAGTCGCCGACTGCCGGCGTATTTGCCCTTGGTGGTCTGAACCATCGGCATCGCCGCGGCGATCGGACTCGATGCCGTGGTCATGTTGCAGGGCACGATCGAGGTTGTACACGCTTCGTTGACGAATTGACCCGATGGCTCGACCGCCGCTCCAATGGCCGACATCGAAAAATATGAAATGCCGGTCACCAATCGGCTTCCGACTGCGGCGCCGGTGGCCAGCCACCACAGCGGTGAGTCCGCGATGCGCACCTCCCTGTATTGATCGCACCACATTTCGCAGTAATTCGGGCTGTCTACCCGTGGGTCGTCGTGGGGCGTCAGCTGAATTCCTTACACTGCCCGATTGAATCTGATCTGAATGGACTGCCCTCGGGCGCACGGAGACCGCATGAAATTTCGCTTCCCAATCGTCATCATCGACGAGGACTTCCGCTCCGAAAACACCTCCGGACTCGGTATCCGAGCACTCGCTCAGGCGATCGAGAGCGAGGGCTTCGAGGTGCTCGGGGCGACCAGTTACGGGGACCTGTCCCAGTTCGCGCAGCAGCAATCGCGCGCGAGCGCCTTCATCCTGTCGATCGACGATGAGGAGTTCACCAACGATGCCGACCTGGGCCCGGCCGTGCTCAATTTGCGCAATTTCATCACCGAGGTGCGGCGCAAGAACCTGGATGTGCCGATCTACGTCTACGGCGAGACCAAGACCTCGCGCCACATTCCGAATGACATCCTGCGCGAGCTGCATGGCTTCATTCACATGTTCGAGGACACGCCGGAGTTCGTGGCGCGCCACATCATCCGGGAGGCCAAGAGTTATCTGGAAGGTGTACAGCCACCGTTTTTCAAGGCCTTGCTCGACTATGCGGAGGATGGCTCCTTTTCCTGGCATTGCCCTGGGCATTCCGGCGGTGTGGCGTTCCTGAAGAGTCCGGTCGGCCAGATGTTCCACCAGTTTTTCGGCGAAAACATGCTGCGCGCGGACGTCTGCAATGCAGTGGAGGAGCTTGGCCAACTGCTCGACCACACCGGGCCGATTGCAGATTCGGAGCGCAATGCCGCTCGCATCTTCAATGCCGACCACTGCTTTTTCGTCACCAACGGCACTAGCACGTCGAACAAGATGGTTTGGCACCACTGCGTGGCGCCGGGCGATGTGGTCGTGGTCGACCGCAACTGCCATAAATCCATCCTGCACGCCATCATCATGACTGGTGCCATACCGGTTTTTCTCAAGCCGACACGCAATCATTTTGGCATCATCGGCCCGATCCCGAAGGAAGAATTCGAGCCGGCGGCGATCCAGGCCAAGATCCGCAAGAACCCGTTGCTCAAGGGCGTCGACGCCAAAAGCGTCAAGCCGCGCGTGTTGACGATCACCCAGTCAACCTACGATGGTGTTTTGTACAACACCGAGACCATCAAGGGCATGCTGGACGGCTATGTCGACAACATCCATTTCGATGAGGCCTGGTTGCCGCACGCAGCATTCCATCCCTTTTATGGTGCCTATCACTCGATGGGCAAGAAGCGCATCCGGCCCAAGAAGGCCGTGGTGTACGCCACCCAGTCGATCCACAAGCTGCTGGCCGGTATCAGCCAGGCCAGCCAGGTGCTGGTGCAGGATGCACAGGAAATCAAACTGGACCGGCATCTGTTCAACGAGGCCTACCTGATGCACACCAGCACCAGCCCGCAGTACAGCATCATTGCCAGCTGCGACGTGGCGGCTGCGATGATGGAGCCGCCCGGCGGCACGGCATTGGTCGAGGAGAGCATTGCCGAATCACTTGATTTCCGCCGCTCGATGCGCAAGATCGACGACGAGTATGGCGATGACTGGTGGTTCAAGGTGTGGGGGCCGGACCATCTGGTCGAGGAAGGTATCGGCCGCGCCGACGACTGGATCATCAAAGGCGAATCGCGCAAGGGCAAGGCCGGTGTCAACTGGCACGGGTTCGGCAAATTGGCGCCGGGTTTCAACATGCTCGATCCGATCAAATCGACCATCGTCACCCCGGGCATGGACCTCAATGGCAAGTTCGCCAAAACCGGTATTCCGGCGAGCATCGTGACCAAGTTTCTGGCCGAACATGGTGTGGTCGTCGAGAAGACCGGCCTGTACAGTTTTTTCATCCTGTTCACGATCGGCATCACCAAAGGCCGCTGGAACACCTTGCTGACCGCGTTGCAGCAGTTCAAGGACGACTACGACAAGAACCAGCCCATGTGGCGCATCCTTCCGGAGTTTTGCCAGATCCATCCCAAGTACGAGAAGATGGGCCTGGCTGACCTGTGCCAGTTCGTGCACCAGCTCTACGCGAAGTACGACATCGCCCGCTTGACCACCGAGATGTACTTGAGCGACCTGGCGCCGGCCATGACACCCACCGATGCCTTCTCCCACATCGCCCGGCGCAAGACCGAGCGGGTCGAGATTGACAACCTGAAGGGCCGTGTGACCGTGGGCCTGGTGACACCGTACCCGCCGGGCATTCCGCTGTTGATTCCGGGCGAGGTGTTCAACAGCAAGATTGTTGACTACCTCAAGTTCTCACGCGAATTGAATCAGCGCTGCCCGGGTTTCGGAACCGATATCCATGGCCTGGTTGCCGAACCTGACGAAAACGGTGTGATGCACTACTACGCTGACTGTGTAGCCTGATGCGTGCGCGGCCATGCCCTTGACCGGGCGCGGCGGCGTCTCGCCGGCCCCTGTGTTTCCGGCGGGACGGGTTTTATTCGCCGTCGGCTCTCACCGTTGCGATGGCCACCTGGTTGAAGCCGCCATCCACATAGGTGATTTCTGCGCTGACGCCGGCTGCCAGGTCGCTGAGCAGGAACGCGGCGACGTTGCCGACGTCGTCTATGGTCACGTTGCGCCGGATCGGAGCTGCATTTGCCACCACTGCCAGCAGCTTGCCGAAGTCCTTGATGCCACTGGCGGCCAGCGTCTTGATTGGGCCGGCGCTGATGCCATTGACACGGATACCGCGTGGTCCCAGGTTCTCGGCCAGATACCGGACCGAGGCCTCGAGCGAGGCCTTGGCCAGGCCCATGGTGTTGTAATTCGGGACGATGCGGTCGGAACCCAGATAGGTCAGTGTCAACAGGGCAGCCTTGTCGCTGAGGTAGGGCAGCGCAGCCTTGGCCATGCCCGGGAAGCTGTAAGCGCTGATGTCGTGCGCGATACGAAAATTCTCTCGCGTCATGCCGTCGAGGAACTGGCCGCCAATGGCCTCGCGCGGTGCGAATCCGATCGCGTGGACAAAACCGTCGAATTTGGGCCAGGTCGTCGACAGGTCGGAGAACAGGCGCTCGATCTGGGCGTCGTCTGCGACATCGCAGTCGAAAATCAGTTCGGAGTCCAGGCTGCGTGCGAACTCGGTGATCCGGTCCTTGAAGCGTTCGCCGACGTAGCTGAAGGCCAGTTCCGCACCTTGAGCCCGGCAGGCCCTGGCAATGCCATACGCAATCGAACGATTGCTCAGCACGCCCGTGATCAACAATTTCTTGCCGGCCAAAAATCCCATGTGATTGCCTCCAGAAAAATCCTGCAGAATTGTCGCATGCGCCAATTGCTTGCCGTGATGCTGTTCCTGCTGGTTCCACCAGTGTGGGCGGCGCATGGATACGCCCTCTGGGGCGATCTCAAGTACCCGGCCGGCTTCAGCCATTTCGACTACGTTAACCTGCAGGCGCCCAAACGCGGGGAATTGCGCCTGGTCAGCAACCAGCGGGTGTCGACGTTCGACAAATACAACCCGTTCACGATGCGTGGCAGTGCGCCAGCGTATCTGTCCGCAATGGTGTTCGACTCCCTGCTGGCGGGCTCATTGGACGAGACCGGTTCTGCCTACGGACTGCTGGCCGAAGACGTGGCGGTGTCCGATGACGGTCTGACAGCGACGTTCCGCTTGCGCCGCGAGGCGCGCTTTCACAATGGCGACCCGGTGTTGGCTGCAGATGTCAAACACAGTTACGACACACTGGTGGGGCCGCACGTGTCGCCTGCGTATCGAACCGTTCTGCAGGATGTGGCCGCACTGGATGTTGTCGACCAGCGCACGGTGCGTTACCGTTTTCGCAAGCCCAACCGCGAACTGCCGTTGACGGTCGGAGGGCTACCGGTATTCAGCCGCAAATGGGGCATGGAAAACGGTGTGGCCAAGACCTTCGACAAGGTGGTGATGGACATTCCTATCGGCAGCGGTCCGTACCGGATCGGTCCGGTCAAGTTCGGCAAGGACATCACCTATGTGCGCGACCCGGACTATTGGGCCCGTGACCTCAATGTGAGGCGCGGCACGAACAACTTCGAGCGCATCACCGTCAAGATCTACAAGGACAATACGGCGCGGCTGGAGGCTTTCAAGGCCGGAGAGTTCGACCTGATGCGCTTTTTCTCGGCGGGTGACTGGGCTCGGCGTGTCACCGGCAAGCGGTTTGACACGGGTGAGCTGGTCAAGGTGGAGTTCAAGCACAGTCTGCCGTCCGGGTTCCAGAGTTATGTGCTCAATACCCGGCGCCCCATTTTGAGCGACGTGCGGGTGCGTGAAGCATTGGGTCTGGCGTTCGACTACGAGTGGATGAACCGCCAGATGTTCTACAACGCCTACCAGCGCGTCAACGGTTTGTTTGGCAACACCGAATGTGCCGCCAGTGGTGTGCCCTCGTCCGATGAACTGGCGCTGCTCGAGCCGTGGCGAGGCAAGCTGGCCGACACGGTGTTCGGCCCGATGACGGTACCGCCGCGCACCGATGGTGAACGCTCGCTGCGCGGCAATCTGCGCAAGGCCAAGGCCTTGATGAGCGACGCCGGTTGGGCCGTGCGTGATGGCAAGTTGCGCAACGCGGCCGGAGACCCGTTTGTCCTCGAGTATCTGGACAGCAACGAAGGGGGTGCGCGCGTGGTCACTCCGTGGGCCCGCAATCTGGAGAAGATCGGCGTCACTCTGAACTTCAGGCCGGTCGACTTTGCCCTGTACCAGCAACGGTTGCAAAAATTCGATTTCGATATGACGTCGATTGCCTATGCAGGCACCAATAGTCCGGGCCAGGAATATGCCGACCTGTTCGGCAGCAAATCGGCGGATATCGAAGATTCCGGCAATCTTGCAGGGGTCAGAAGCGCAGCGATCGATGAGCTGATCGCCCGAATGACCAGCGCCAAGAGCAAGGCCGAGCTGTTGCCGGCTTGTCGCGCGCTGGACCGGGCGATCAGCCACAGCCATTTCCTGATTCCGCAGTGGACCGCCAGCAGCCACCGCATCGCCTACAACACGTGGCGGCTGGCGCGGCCGGTGCAGATGCCGCCATATGCGCAAGGCGAGACCTGGGCGATCGAGACCTGGTGGAAGAAATAACGCATGTTCGCCTACATTCTCAAACGCCTGCTGCTGATGATCCCCACGCTGCTGGGCGTCTTGACGATCACCTTCATCGTGATCCAGTTCGTACCGGGCGGGCCGGTCGAGCAGTATCTGGCGGAAGCCAAGGCCGGGTCTGTCGGTGGTGGCAGTGCCGAGGGCGGCGGATTGACGTACCGCGGCGCCCAGGGCGTGGATACCAAACGCCTGGAGCAGATCAAGGCCTTGTACGGGTTCGACAAGCCCGCGTACCAGCGGTTTGTCGAGATGCTGGGCCGTTTCGCCCGCTTCGACCTGGGGCGCAGTTTTTTCCAGAACAAGGACGTCGGCGAGCTGATCATCGAAAAACTGCCGGTGTCGCTCACGCTGGGCCTGTGGACTTTTTTCATCAGCTACCTGATCGCCGTACCGCTGGGCGTGGCCAAGGCCGTGCGCGCTGGTTCGCGCTTCGATTTCATCACCACACTGATCGTACTGCTGGGGTATGCGATCCCGGGCTTCGTGCTGGGTGTGGCCTTGCTGGTGGTGTTTGGTGGTCAGTTGCAGTGGTTTCCGCTGCGCGGTCTGACCTCCAGCAACTTCGATGAGTTGTCTTGGGGGGCGCGCATCGTGGATTACCTATGGCATATCGCGATGCCGGTCACGGCCATGGTGCTGGGCAGCTTTGCCGTAACCGCCATGTTGACGAAGAACGCATTTCTCGAGGAAATCCGCAAACAATATGTCGTGACAGCCCGTGCGAAGGGGCTCAGTGAACGCCAGGTCCTGTGGAAACACGTTTTTCGTAACGCCTTGATTCCCATCATCACCGGCTTCCCGGCCGCATTCATCGGCGCGTTTTTCGCTGGCTCGCTGCTGATCGAAACCCTGTTTTCGCTCGATGGCCTGGGGCTGCTGAGCTACGAAAGCGTCATCCGGCGCGATTACCCGGTGGTTTTGGGCACCCTGTACCTGTTCACCCTGATCGGATTGGTGACCAAGCTGATTTCCGACCTGTGTTACGTGTGGGTTGACCCACGTGTCAGATTCGACTGAACGGTCGGGCTGTATTGACATGACGATCCGCTCACCGAGTGCTTCCCCAACTCGCAGGGCATGGTTGCGTTTCCGGCGCAATCGGCTGGGCTACTGGAGTCTGTTGGCCTTTGCCACGGTGGTCGTGCTCAGCCTGTTCGCGGAACTGATCTCCAACGACCGGCCGCTGCTTGTGCGTTACGAAGGCCAGACCTATTTCCCGATGGTCAAGGACTACCCGGAGCGCGTCTTCGGCGGTGATTTCGAGACCACGACCGATTTTCTCGACCCGTTCATTCGCGAGCGGCTGGCACAACCGGGCAACTGGGTGTTGTATGCGCCCAACCCTTATGGCCCCAAGACACTGAACTATTTTGCGGCTGAGCCCAATCCGTCGCGGCCGACCTTGGCCAACTTGCTCGGCACGGATGACCGTGGGCGGGACCTGCTGGCGCAGCTGATCTACGGGTTTCGGGTCAGTGTGATGTTTGCGCTGGCTCTGACCGTGACCGGTGTATTCCTGGGCGTCGTTGCGGGCGCGCTGCAGGGTTTTTTTGGCGGCAAGACGGACCTGGCATTCCAGCGTTTCATCGAGATCTGGGGGGCGATGCCGGAGTTGTACCTGCTGATCATTTTCAGTGCGCTATTCGCCCCGAGTCTGGCTCTGCTGCTGGTACTGCTCAGCCTGTTCGGGTGGATGGGCCTGTCGGACTACGTCCGGGCAGAGTTTCTGCGCAATCGCCAGCTCGATTACGTGCGGGCGGCGCGTGCGCTGGGCGTGGGCAATTGGCAGATCATCGTGCGGCATGTGTTGCCCAACAGCCTGACGCCGGTCGTCACGTTCTTGCCATTTCGCATGAGCGGGGCGATTCTGGCGCTGACCTCACTCGATTTTCTCGGTCTTGGCGTGCCGCCGGGCACACCGTCCTTGGGCGAGTTGTTGTCGCAGGGCAAAAACAATATCGACGCTTGGTGGATATCGCTGTCTACCTTTGCAGTACTTGTGATGACCTTGCTGCTGCTGACGTTCATGGGCGACGCACTGCGTGACGCCCTGGACCCGCGCAAGGCGGATCTCGATCCGAAGACCGAGAAGGAATCGCCATGAAGGCTCACAGCACCGCAGCGCTTTGCGCGAAGGTCCCCTCATGAGCCGCCGGGCCGCTCCCAAGGCTCATAGCACCGCAGCGCATTGCGCTAAGGTCCCCTCATGAGCCGCCGGGCCGCTCCCAAGGCTCACAGCACCGCAGCGCTTTGCGCGAAGGTCCCCTCATGACCTTGCTGGACGTCAAGGGCCTGCGGGTGTCGTTCGGGTCGACCGAGGTCGTCAAAGGCATCGACTTTTCCATCGCCAGTGGTGAAAAGCTGGCCCTGGTTGGCGAGTCGGGGTCTGGCAAGACCGTCACGGCGCTGGCATTGCTGGGGTTGGCCAGCAACGCACGCTGCGCCGGATCGGCGCGTTTTGATGGCGTCGATGGCGGTGTCGACCTGTTGTCACTGCCCGAACCCGATTTGCGAGCGATCCGTGGCCGGGACATTGCGATGATCTTTCAGGAGCCGATGACCGCACTCAACCCGCTGTTTCCCGTGGGCAACCAGATCGCCGAGGTGCTGCAGCTCAAGCAGGGACTGGACAAGGCACGTTGCGCCAAGGCGGTGGTGGATCTGCTGGCCAGCACCGGCATACCGGATCCCGAACGGCGTGCCAAAGCCTTGCCACACCAGCTCTCGGGTGGGCAGCGGCAACGCGCGATGATCGCCATGGCCCTGGCCTGTAAACCCAGATTGTTGCTGGCCGATGAGCCCACGACCGCGCTCGATGTGACGGTGCGGGCCCAGATCCTGGACCTGCTGACTGCACTGCAACGTGAATACGGCATGGCCTTGTTGATGATCACGCACGACCTCAACCTGGTGCGCAAGTTTGCAGATCGGGTTGCCGTGATGGAGAAGGGGTGCATCGTCGAGCAAGGAACTGTCGATGCCGTCTTCGCCGACCCGCAGCACGCCTATACGCGCAAACTGATCGACAGCCGGCCGGTGCGCCATGTGGTGCCGGCGGCCTCGCCCGGCCAGGCACGGACCGTGTTGCGCGCCGAACGCGTCGGCGTGACCTATTCGATTCCTTTGCCTGGGATTCGCGGGTGGTTCCGCAGGGGGGGCTTCGTGGCCGTGCGTGGCGCCACGTTCACGATCGCCGCCGGGCAGACACTGGGCGTCATAGGTGAGTCCGGCTCGGGCAAGTCGACGCTGGCACTTGCCGCGCTGGGCCTGCAGACGTTCGAGGGCGAACTGGAGCTGGATGGTCGGCGCTGGGGTGCCGGCACCGCCGCCGACAAGGCGATTCGCGCATCGGTGCAGGTGGTGTTCCAGGATCCGTTTTCCTCTTTGTCTCCCCGCATGACGGTTGAAGAGATCGTCGGCGAAGGCCTGTTGGTGCACCAGCCGGCCATGCCTGTGGCGCAGCGCCAGCAGCGTGCGCTGCAGGCCCTGGCCGAGGTCGGCCTGGACGAGTCCGGTTTTCCCAATCTGCTCAGCCGCTACCCGCATGAATTCTCCGGCGGTCAACGCCAGCGCCTGGCGATTGCGCGCGCGCTGATCGTGGAGCCGCACCTGTTGGTGCTGGACGAGCCGACCAGCGCGCTCGACGTGACGATCCAGAAACAAGTCCTCGACCTGCTGCAGCGCCTGCAGCGCGAACATGGCCTGAGTTACCTGCTCATCACTCACGACGTGGATGTGATCCGGGCCATGGCGCACGATGTGCTGGTCATGAAGGATGGGGAAATTGTTGAGTCGGGCGAGCTGTCGCAGGTGCTCGACGCGCCCCGTCACGCCTACACGCGGACCCTGGTGGCGTCGGTTGCCTGAAATGCCGGCTCACTGCCCGCGGCTCCCTCTGGTTTTGGGAAGGCCGGTTGTAGCTTTGGCCGTCTTTTTGCAGTAGAATCCCGGCTTCACGACCAAACGGGCGGGTTTTCACCGCCCGTTTTTTTTGGGCGGACATATTTGGTTCGTTCTGGGGGCGCCGGCAAAGCCGAACGTGAAGGTATGCAGGGAAGGCCGGGCTTGCCTGCAATGGGAGCTTGAATCGAATGGCACTGCAGCAGATTGTTGAACAGACGGTGACCGGGCTGGGTTACGAGTTGGTTGAGATCACTCGTTCGGCCGGTGGCTTGTTGCGTATCACGATCGATCTGCCCTGGGGTGCGCCACCGCTAGCCGGTTCGGCGCAGGTGGCCGAGCAGTTCGTGACAGTGGAAGATTGTGAAAAGGTGACGCGCCAGCTGCAATTTGCGCTGGAGGTCGATGCGGTCGAATACCGGCGGCTTGAGGTTTCCTCGCCCGGTATCGACCGGCCGTTGCGCGGCGAGCGGGATTTTGTGCGATTTGTCGGTTCAGAGGTCGATGTGACGCTCAAGGAACCGGTTGGAGATGCTGCCATGGGGCAGGTCAATGCCAACCGCAAGAAGTTTCGCGGAACCTTGGAACAAGGCCCGGTCGTGGATGGGGCACCTGCGCAGTGGCAGGTCGTTTGGCAGGACGCGCCCAAGGGTAAGCCGGGGCAAAGGATCAGCAAGCACCGAGCGGCGGCGCCGGTGCAAGTGCTTGGGTTTGTATTGGACGAAGTTCGTGAGGTGCGGTTGGCGCCTGTCGTGAATTTCAAGGGTCGCAGTGGTGCGGCAGAAGTGGCCGGGGGCTGACGCGCAAATGTGGTCGCGTCGCCGGGTGTGACGTGAGGGCCCGGCTGTTGGTGCCGGTTCGGACTGAAAAAGAGGGTATTGGCATGAATCGCGAAATGTTGATGTTGGTGGAAGCCATCTCGCGCGAGAAGAGCGTGGAGCGCGACGTCGTGTTTGCCGCCGTCGAGGCGGCGCTGGCGCAGGCAACAAAGAAGTTGTATGCCGGTGACGTGGACATCCGGGTTGCGGTCGATCGCGACAGCGGCAGCTACGAAACGTTTCGGCGCTGGCATGTCGTGCCCAACGAAGCCGGCTTGCAATTGCCCGACCAGGAAATTCTGTTGTTCGAAGCCCAGGAGCAGATCGAGGACATCGAGGTCGACGAACACATCGAGGAGCCCATCGATTCGGTTCCGATAGGGCGGATTGGTGCTATGGCGGCAAAGCAGGTGATCCTGCAGAAGATCCGCGACGCAGAGCGCGAGATGCTGCTCAACGATTTCATGTCGCGCGGCGACAAGATCTTCGTCGGCACGGTCAAACGTATGGACAAGGGTGACATCATTGTCGAGAGCGGGCGTGTCGAGGGCCGCTTGCGGCGCAGCGAGATGATCCCCAAGGAAAACCTTCGGTCCGGCGATCGGGTGCGCGCGATGATCATGGAGGTTGACCTGACGCTGCGTGGTGCGCCGATCATCCTGTCGCGTTCGGCGCCCGAGTTCATGATGGAACTTTTCCGCACCGAGGTGCCGGAGATCGAGCAGGGCCTGCTGGAGATCAAGTCCTGTGCGCGCGATCCGGGCTCACGCGCCAAGATCGCGGTGTTGTCGCACGACAAGCGCGTCGACCCTATTGGCACCTGCGTGGGTGTGCGAGGTACCCGTGTCAACGGTGTGACCAACGAACTGGCGGGCGAACGGGTCGATATCGTGTTGTGGAGCGAGGATCCGGCGCAATTCGTGATTGGCGCGCTGGCGCCGGCCAACGTGTCGTCGATCGTCGTCGATGAGGAGCGCCATGCGATGGATGTCGTGGTGGACGAGGAAAACCTGGCAATCGCGATAGGGCGTGGCGGCCAGAACGTGCGCCTGGCGTCGGATCTGACCGGCTGGAAGATCAACATCATGGACGCGAACGAGTCGGCACAGAAGCAGGCCGATGAAACCGACAGCGGCAGGCGCCTGTTCATGGAGAAGCTCGATGTCGACGAGGAAATCGCCGACATCCTGATCGCCGAGGGTTTCACCAGCCTGGAAGAGGTGGCTTATGTGCCGCTGCAGGAAATGCTGGAGATCGAAAGCTTCGATGAAGAAACGGTGAACGAACTGCGCACCCGTGCCAAGGATGCGCTACTGACGATGGAGATCGCACACGAGGAGAATGTCGATGCAGTGTCGCAGGACCTTCGGGAGCTTGAGGGCCTGGATGCCGAACTGATCGGAAAACTGGCTGACAAAGGCGTTCATTCCCTCGACGACCTGGCCGATCTGGCCGTGGACGAACTCACAGAAATCACGGGCCAGTCCGAGGACGAGGCCAAGACCATGATCATGAAGGCGCGCGAACATTGGTTTACCGATGAAGCCGCTTCTCACGAGTAATGGTCATGAAAGGTAGCACAACATATGTCCAGTACGACAGTCGCAGAGTTTGCCAACGAACTCAAGAAATCCACCGCAACGCTGCTTGAGCAACTCAAGGCAGCGGGCGTACCGAAGGCGGCCGCAAGCGATGCGTTGACCGATTCCGACAAGCACAGCTTGCTCGATTTCCTGCAGGCCAGCCATGGCACGGCAACGGCGGAGCGCAAGAAGATCACATTGGTCAAGAAGTCAACGACCGAGATCAAACAGGCCGATGCGTCCGGCAAGGCGCGCACGATCCAGGTCGAAGTGCGCAAGAAGCGAACGTTCATCCGTCGCGACGACGGGGTCGATACCGCAGCCGAGAGTCCGGTGCAGGTGGCCGAGCCCCAGCAGGCGATGGCCGATCCGGTCATCGACCAGGCCGAATTGTCTCGCCGTGAAGAAGAGGCGCGGCGCCAGGCCGAGTTGATTCGACGCCAGGAGGAAGATCTGGCCAGAAAGCGCCAGGAACGCGAGGAGCAGGAAGCCAGAGCACGTGCTGCCGCCGACTCCGCTGCTGCTTCGGCCGCAACCGCCAAGGCCGCCGCAGCTGCCGACAGCAAGAAACTGGCCGCAGTGGCCGACGGCCCGCCCGATGATCGCGCAACCGACGACAGGGCCGCCGAGGAGGCCGCTTCAAAAGTCGAGGCGAAGTCACGTGACGAGGCGAAACAAAAAGTTGCCGCCGAATCCAAGGCACGTGCAGACGAAGAGTCGGCGCGTGCGGCCGATCTGAGCTCTCGTCGTCGCAAGGCCGAGGCCGAGGCAGCTGCCATCCGGACCATGATGGCTACGCCCAAGTCGGTCCAGGTTGCCAAGAAACCCGAGGAGGTCAAGCCAGCGGCAGTTGCCAAGGGCACCCTGCACAAGCCGGCGGTTGGAAGCGCCGTGGCCAAGGCCAAGGCCAAGCCCGGCGCGCCTGCGCCAGCCACTGGGCCGGGTGCCGGCAAGGAAGTCAAATCTGCCAAGTTGTCGAGCAGCTGGGCGGGGGATCCCACCAAGAAGAAGGCGATTCCGACCCGTGGCGATACGGGTGGCGGTCGTGGCAACTGGCGCGGCGGCCCGCGCGGACGTCGCGGCAGCAATGATCGCAGTCATGGTGATGACCGCTCGCAGTTGTTGCCAGTCGAGCTGCGCGTGCTCGAAGTGCATGTGCCGGAAACCATCACTGTTGGCGAACTCGCCCACAAGATGGCGGTCAAGGCGTCTGAGGTCATCAAACACCTTATGAAGCTCGGTCAGATGGTGACGATCAACCAGCCGCTGGACCAGGACACCGCGATGATCGTGGTGGAGGAAATGGGCCACACGGCAATTGTTGCCGCTCTGGACGATCCGGAGGCATTCACCGACGAGGAATCCGGTCAAGCCGAGGGCGAGGCATTGCCGCGCGCTCCGGTCGTCACCGTCATGGGTCATGTGGACCACGGCAAGACCTCGTTGCTCGACTACATTCGTACGGCGAAGGTCGCTGCGGGTGAGGCTGGCGGCATTACGCAGCACATCGGCGCCTACCATGTCCAGACGCCGCGCGGCGTAGTCTCGTTTCTTGACACTCCAGGTCACGAGGCGTTCACCGCCATGCGCGCCCGTGGCGCCAAGGCGACCGACATCGTGATCCTGGTGGTCGCGGCCGACGACGGCGTCATGCCGCAGACGCGCGAGGCCATCAAGCATGCCAGGGCGGCGAACGTGCCTTTGGTCGTGGCGATCAACAAGATCGACAAGCAGGGAGCCAATCCGGAACGGGTCAAGAACGAACTGGTGTCCGAAGAGGTGATCCCCGAGGACCTGGGCGGCAATTCGCCGTTCGTCCACGTCTCTGCGAAAACCGGTGAAGGCATCGACGCGCTGCTCGAGCAGGTGCTGCTGCAGGCCGAAATTCTGGAGCTCAAGGCTCCGGTGCAGGCGATGGCCAAGGGCCTGGTGATCGAGGCGCGGCTGGACAAGGGCCGCGGTCCCGTGGCAACCGTGCTGGTGCAATCCGGAACGCTGGAGACCGGCGATATCGTGCTGGCGGGTTCGACTTACGGCAAGGTGCGCGCCATGCTCGACGAGAACGGCAAGGCGATCAAGGCCGCCGGTCCTTCCATTCCGGTCGAGATCCAGGGTCTGACCGAAGTGCCGCAGGCTGGCGACGAGTTCATGGTGTTGCCGGACGAGCGCCGGGCGCGCGAGATCGCGACCTACCGTGCCGGCCGTTTCCGCAATACCAAGCTGGCCAAGCAGCAAGCCGCGAAGCTGGAGAACATATTCACCGACATGACTGCGGGCGAAGTCAAGATGGTGCCGATCATCGTCAAGGCCGATGTACAGGGTTCGCAGGAAGCGTTGGGGCAAAGCTTGCTCAAGCTGTCCACTGATGAAATTAAGGTGCAGCTGGTCTACGCTGCAGTGGGCGGTGTTACCGAATCCGACGTCAATCTGGCGATCGCGTCCAAGGCCGTCATCATCGGCTTCAACACGCGTGCCGACGCCGGCGCGCGCAAATTGGCCGAGAACAACGGCGTCGATATCCGCTACTACAACATCATCTACGACGCCGTCGATGACCTCAAGGCAGCGATGTCGGGCATGCTTACGCCAGACAAGAAGGAAGAAGTCATCGGCACTGCGGAGATCCGCCAGGTGTTCAAGGTCAGCAAGATCGGCTCGATTGCCGGTTGTATGGTCACATCGGGTGTGGTCCGTCGTGCAGCACGTTTGCGCCTGCTGCGCGACAACACGGTGATCTACACCGGCGAGCTCGATTCGCTTAAGCGCTTCAAGGACGATGCCCGTGAAGTCAAGGAGGGGTTCGAGTGCGGCCTGAACATCAAGAACTACAACGACATTCAAGAGAATGACCAATTGGAGTTCTTCGAGATCCGCGAAGTCGCGCGTACGCTGTAAACGCAGGCTTGGCCCATCGTGGTGCGCAAATCCGTAACCCCCAACCGTGCCTTCAAGGTCGCCGATCAGATCCAGCGCGATCTGACGGAGTTGATCGCGCGCGAGTTAAAGGATCCACGGGTCGGCATGGTCACGATTCAGGCGGTCGAGGTGACGCCCGACTATGCACACGCCAAGGTGTTCTTCAGCCTGCTGCAGGGCGATCCGGAGCAAACCCAGATCGGCCTTACCCAGGCCGCCGGGTTCCTGCGTGCAGGCTTGTTCAAGCGGCTGCACATCCACACCGTGCCCACCTTGCATTTCCTGTTCGACCGCACCACCGAGCGCGCGGCTGACATGAATGCGCTCATTGCGCAGGCAGTCGCCTCGCGTTCCAAGAACGAGGATTGAAGTTCGGGGTCAGAATCCAATTTCCGATTGGACGCTGGCCGCCAGAGCCAGCGTATGGGAAACAGATTGGACACACAGGGTAGGCCGCAACGGGTGACACGTCGCCCGGTACATGGCCTGTTGCTGCTCGACAAGCCGCTGGGACTGTCGAGCAACCAGGCGCTGCAAAAAGCCAAATGGCTGCTGCGGGCGGAAAAGGCCGGCCATACCGGAACCCTCGACCCACTGGCCAGCGGCGTGTTGCCACTGTGTTTTGGCGCGGCCACCAAGTTCAGCCAGTTGCATCTGGATGCCGACAAGACCTACCAGGCTGTCGCGCAGCTGGGCATCGCCACGACCACCGGGGATGCCGAAGGCGATGTGCTGCAGCGCCTGCCGGTAGCGCTCGACCAAGCGGCGGTAGACCGGGTCCGCGACCGTTTTGTCGGCTTGATCCGGCAAACACCGCCGATGCACAGCGCGCTGAAGAAAGACGGCAAGCCCTTGTACGAATACGCGCGCGCCGGCATCGAGGTCGAACGCGCCGAGCGTGAGGTGACCATCCACGGCTTGACGCTGGTGCTCGAGCAAAGCGCCGATGCGGCCTCGCTGCACATGCAGGTGCGGTGCAGCAAGGGCACCTACATTCGGACACTGGCGCAGGACATTGGCGCAGCACTGGGCTGCGGTGCCCATCTGACCTTTTTGCGCCGCGTCGAGACCGGTGGATTCAGCCTCGACAAGTGCGTGACCCTTGAACAGCTCGAGGCGATGGACGACGATCAGCGGCTGGCACAGCTGCGGCCGGTGTCCGACCTGCTGGATGGTCATGTGCCGGTCACGCTGGAGGCCCAGGATGCAGGGCGTTTTCTCAGTGGTGTACGCCGCCGCGGCGTGTGGCCCGACAACCCCCGCGCAGCGGTATTTGCAGACGCGCCGCGGGCGCTGCTCGGTACCGCCCACGTCCGTGCCGGCGAGTTGATTCCCGACCGCCTGCTGAGCCCGATCGAAATCGAACAGACCCTGCCGGGTCATCCCTAACTTTCATGATGCCCACTCTTCACCCCGCATCATGAAGGTCATTTCGCGTTAACGCCAGATTCCTGAAAGAGAACCATGAGCTACAAACAGATTCGCAACATCGCCATCATTGCCCACGTCGACCATGGCAAGACCACGCTGGTCGACATGCTGCTGCGCCAGAGCGGCACCTTCCGCGCCAACGAAAAGGTGGCGGAGCGCGTGATGGACAGCAACGAACTGGAAAAGGAACGTGGCATCACGATTCTGGCCAAGAACTGCGCGGTGGATTGGAAGGACACCCACATCAACATCGTAGACACCCCCGGCCACGCCGACTTCGGTGGCGAGGTCGAACGGGCCCTGTCAATGGTGGATGGCGTGATGTTGCTGATCGACGCGGTCGAAGGACCGATGCCGCAGACCCGTTTCGTAACGAAAAAGGCCTTGGCGCTCGGTCTCAAGCCCATCGTCGTGGTGAACAAGGTTGATCGCCCCGGCGCACGTCCGGATTACGTGATCAACGCCGCCTTCGACCTGTTCGACAAACTTGGCGCCACCGAAGAACAACTCGACTTTCCGGTGGTCTATGCGTCGGGCCTGAACGGCTGGGCTGCGATGGAAGAGGGTGCGCCGGGCGAACAATGGGGCAAGGATCTGGCTCCGCTGTTCGACACCGTGTTGTCGCATGTGCCGGCCAACAAGGGCGACCCGGCTGCCGCTTTGCAGTTGCAGATCAGCTCGCTCGACTATTCGACCTATGTCGGTCGTATCGGCGTCGGCCGCATCAGCCAGGGCACGCTGCGGGTGAACCAGGATGTGCTGGTGATGGAAGGGCCGGACGGCAAATCCGGCAAGGCGCGGGTGCAGCAGATCCTGAAATTCGAAGGTCTGGATCGGGTGGCTGCTACCGACGCGGGGCCGGGCGACATCGTGCTGGTCAGCGGAATCGAGCAGGTCGGTATCGGCGTCACCATCACCGACCCGACCAGCCCGGCGCCGCTGCCGATGCTCATGATCGACGAGCCGACGCTGACGATGAACTTCTGCGTCAACAACTCGCCACTGGCGGGGCGCGAAGGCAAATTCGTCACTGGCCGCCAGCTGCGTGATCGGCTGGACCGCGAGTTGCAGGCCAACGTCGCGCTGCGCGTTATCGACACTGACGAAGACGGCATTTACGAGGTTTGCGGCCGCGGCGAACTGCACCTGACCATCTTGCTCGAGAACATGCGCCGCGAAGGCTACGAGTTGGCGGTGTCCAAACCGCGCGTGGTGTTCAAGATGGTGAATGGCGAGAAACACGAACCGATCGAGATGCTGACGGTCGACATCGAAGAAGGTCACCAGGGCGGCGTCATGCAGGCATTGGGCCTGCGCAAGGGTGACCTGATCCACATGGAGCCGGACGGCCGGGGACGGGTGCGCCTGGAATATCGCATTCCGGCGCGCGGCCTGATCGGTTTCCAGAACGAATTCCTGAACCTGACCCGGGGCACCGGCCTGGCCAGTAACATCTTCGATGGTTACGAGTCTTACCGTGGCGACATCGAGAGCCGCAAAAGCGGTGTGTTGATCAGCATGGACGACGGCGAAATCGTGACCTACGCGCTGGGCAAACTCGACGACCGTGGACGTATGTTCGTCAAGGCTGGCGACCCGGTGTATGAAGGTATGATCGTTGGCATTCACAGCCGTGACAACGACCTGGTCGTCAACGCCGTACGCATGAAGCAGCTGACCAATTTTCGCGTCAGTGGCAAGGAAGACGCGATCAAGATCACGCCGCCGATCCAGCTGACGCTCGAGTACGCGGTCGAATTCATCGAGGACGACGAATTGGTAGAGATCACGCCCAAGAGCATCCGCTTGCGCAAACGCTACCTCAAGGAGCACGAGCGCAAGAAGGCGGGTCGGGAATCCATTTGATCGTTGTTTTTCGGAGCAGGAAAGGGCGGGCCTGACAGATGACTATTCGAAGCAGAGTGCTTGGCGCGGCCTTGTCCGTAGCCATGGTGTTGGGACATGTGGGCGCGTTTGCCCAGCCCAGTCCGATCAGGATTGGCGAGATCAACAGCTACAAGGCGCAACCGGCATTTCTGGAGCCCTACAAGAAAGGCATGGAACTGGCGATTGAGCAGATCAACGCGAGCGGCGGCATCCAGGGCCGCAAACTCGAACTGGTCACCCGCGACGACAATGCCAACCCGGGTGACGCGGTGCGTGCTGCCGAAGAACTGGTCTCGCGTGAACGTGTCGATGTGCTGGCAGGCGGCTTTCTGTCCCACATCGGCCTAGCGCTGGGTGACTACGCCAAGCAGCGCAAGGTGTTCTTCCTGGCCAGCGAGCCCCTGACCGACAAGATCGTCTGGCAGAACGGCAATCGCTACACCTTCCGCCTGCGCACCTCGACCTACATGCAGGTCGCCATGCTGGTGCCCGAGGCGGCCGGTCTGAAGAAAAAACGCTGGGCCATCGTCTATCCGAACTACGAGTACGGGCAGTCAGCTGCCGCGACCTTCAAGCAGCTGCTCAAGGCTGCCCAGCCCGACGTCGAGTTCGTGGCCGAGCAGGCGACACCGCTCGGGCGCATCGACGCCGGAAGCGTCACGCAGGCGTTGGCAGACGCCAAGCCGGACGCCATCTTCAACGTGCTGTTTGCCGCCGACCTGACGCGGTTCGTGCGCGAAGGCAATACCCGTGGCCTGTTCCAGGGACGTTCGGTGGTGAGCCTGTTGACCGGCGAGCCCGAGTACCTCGATCCGCTGCGCGACGAGACCCCCGACGGCTGGATCGTCACCGGTTATCCCTGGTACGGTATCCAGACGCCGGAGCACAAGGCGTTTTTCCTGGCCTACCATGCACGCTTCAATGACTACCCGCGCCTGGGTTCGGTCGTCGGTTACAGCACGATCTTGTCGCTGGCGGCAGGGTTTCGCAAGGCTGGTGGCGCCGACACCGAGAAGCTGGTCGCGGCCTTCGCCGGGCTGCAGGTCGTCATGCCATTTGGCAAGATCACTTACCGCGCGGTGGACCACCAATCGACCATGGGCGCGTTTGTCGGCAAGACCCGCAACGACAAGGGCAAAGGCGTGATGGTGGATTACCGCTATCTGGACGGCGCCGATTTCCTGCCCAGCGAGACTGAGGTCAGGAAGCTGCGCCCCGCCGATTGAACGCGGTGACCGTCCAGCGTCATCCGGTGCCAGCGAACGTTGACGCGCGCTGCCCGGCGCGCTGACCTCTGCGCGAGGGCAAACCTGCGATGGGACTGTCGGCATTTCTGGTGCAACTGCTCAACGGCCTGGCCGGCGCCTCGTCATTGTTCCTGGTCGCCGCTGGCCTGTCGCTGATCTTCGGCGTCACGCGCATCGTCAATTTCGCCCACGGTTCGTTTTACATGCTGGGCATGTATGTCGCCTGGTCGGTGACGCAGCAGTTGGGCGCCGATGTCGGCTTCTGGCCGAGTTTGCCCATCGCTGCTGCTGTGGTGGGTGTTCTGGGCGCGCTGGTCGAGCTGCTCGTGCTGCGCCGGATCTACCGGGCGCCGGAGCTGCTCCAGTTGCTGGCGACGTTCGCGCTGGTGCTGATCCTCAAGGATGGTGCCCTGTGGGTGTGGGGCCCGGAAGATCTGCTGGGGCCGCGTGCGCCAGGCCTTGCCGGCGCCGTGACCATCCTGGGCCGATCCTTCCCCAGCTACGACCTGTTCCTGATCCTGGTCGGCCCACTTGTGCTGGGTCTGGTCTGGTTGCTGCTGCACCGCACGCGCTGGGGCACCTTGGTGCGCGCCGCCACGCAGGATCGCGCAATGTTGTCGGCGCTGGGCGTCAACCAGGCCTGGCTGTTCACCAGTGTGTTTGCGCTGGGCTCGATGCTGGCCGCTCTGGGGGGCGCGTTGCAGTTGCCGCGCGAGCCCGCCAGTCTGGGCCTGGACATGAGCACCATCGGCGACGCGTTCGTGGTGGTCGTGGTGGGCGGTATGGGTTCATTGGGCGGAGCTTACCTGGCGGCCTTGCTGATTGGCATCGTCAAGGCTCTGTGCGTGGGCCTGGGCACGGTGCAGATCGCTGGCACTTCGGTTTCGTTCTCGAGCCTGACGCTGGTCGTCGAATTCCTGGTCATGGCCGTGGTGCTGGTCGTGCGGCCCTGGGGCCTGCTGGGGCGCCCACAGGCCGCGGTGCGCAGTGCCGGCAGGGCTGAGCCGCCGCTGCGTCCCACCGGCACTGCCCATGTGTACGCGGCGGTCGTGCTGGTGGTGGCGCTGGCGGCCTTGCCGCTGCTCACGCGCGATGCGCCGTATACCACCGTGCTGGCGATCGACCTGCTGACGGCGGCGCTGTTTGCGGCCAGCCTGCATTTTCTGATGGGCCCGGGCGGCATGGTGTCGTTTGGCCATGCCGCGTATTTCGGTCTCGGTGCTTATGGCGCCGCCTTGTCGATGCGTCTGCTGGACTGGCCGATGGATGCCTCGCTGATGGCGGCGCCACTGGTCGCGGGTCTGGGCGCGCTCCTATTTGGCTGGTTCTGCGTGCGGCTGTCAGGCGTGTATCTGGCGATGTTGTCGCTCGCGTTTGCGCAAATTGCCTGGTCGGTGGTGCACCAGTGGGACGCGCTCACCGGTGGCAGCAATGGTTTGACAGGTGTCTGGCCGGCGCCGTGGTTGGCCGATAAGCAGGCCTATTACCATCTCACGCTGGCATTGGTGACCGCAGCCGTTGTGCTGCTGCGCAGGGTGGTATTTTCCCCGTTCGGACTGGCAATGCGCGCGAGCCGCGACTCGCCGCAGCGTGCTGCGGCGATCGGCATTCACGTGCATCGCGTGCAGTGGATGGGTTTTGTGATGGCCGGTTTCATGGCCGGCCTGGCAGGGGCCTTGTATGCCTTTTCGAAGGGCAGCATTTCACCCGACGCCCTGGGTATCGGCCGTTCCATCGACGGCCTGGTCATGGTGTTGCTGGGCGGCGTACAGACCCTGTCCGGGCCGTTGGTGGGGGCCGTGAGTTTCACCTGGTTGCAGGACAACGTGGCGCGTAGCACCGAGTACTGGCGCGCTTTGCTGGGCGCGATCATGCTGGTCCTGGTACTGGTGTTCCCGAGCGGCATCGCGGGCTTTGCCGGTCAGATCCTGGGCCTCTTGCGTCGTGCAAGGGGAGCGCGATGAGCCTGTTGATGGTCCGGCAGCTGGAGAAGGTGTTCGGCGGAAACCGGGCTGTCAACTCTGTCAGCTTCGATCTTGGCGCCGGTGAACTGCTGGCCCTGATCGGTCCCAACGGCGCCGGCAAATCGACGCTGTTCAATCTGCTCAGCGGTCAACTGCCGGCCGACCGCGGTTCGGTTCGGTTTGCCGGCCGCGAACTGCTTGGGCTGACGCCGCGCGACATCTGCCGCCTGGGAGTTGGACGTACGTTCCAGATCGCCGAGACCTTTGGCTCGCTCACCGTGCTGGAAAACGTCCAGATGGCACTGTTGTCGGCGGACGGCGGCGTTTTCTCGTTCTGGCGCCGCGCTGCGCGCCACCGCCAGTCGGAGGCGATGGACATGCTGGGCCAGGTGGGCATGCATTCGCATGCGCACCAGCCGTGCGCAGATTTGTCGTATGGCGATGTCAAACGCGTCGAGTTGGCGATCACGATGGCCCTCGCGCCGCAACTGCTGCTGATGGACGAACCGACGGCCGGCATGGCTCCGGCCGAGCGTCAGGAACTGATGGCGTTGATCCGGCGCTGGGTCGACACGCGTGGCCTGTCGGTGTTGTTCACCGAGCACAGCATGGACGTGGTATTTGCTTTTGCCGACCGTATCGTGGTGCTTGCCGATGGGCGCGTGCTCGCCGATGGCCCTGCGCAGCAGGTGCGCCAAGACGCCCGCGTTCAGCAAGCCTACTTCGGCACCGGCAAGTCGTTCGAACTCCAGCCGCCGGAAAAGTCGGTGCCATGACGTCAACACATTTGCAGCCCTTGCTGCAGGCGCGTGCGCTGTGCGGATGGTATGGCGCGGCCCAGGCGCTGTTCGACGTCGAGTTGCGGGTGCAGCGCGGCCAGGTCGTGGCCCTGATGGGGCGCAATGGCGCCGGCAAGTCGACCGTGCTCAAGGCTTTGATGCGGCTGTTGCCGCACCAGCAAGGACAGGTGCGTTTCCTGGGGCATGACATTTCCGCGCTGGAGCCGTACCAGGTGGCGCGTCTGGGCCTGGGGTATGTGCCCGAAGACCGGCGTATCTTCACCGACCTGACCGTGCGCGAAAACCTGGACGTGGGCCGCCAAGCGCCGCGCCACTGGCCCGACGGCACCGCAGCGCCACAGTGGACGCCGCGTGCCCTGTACGACCTGTTTCCCAACCTGGCCACCATGACGGAGCGCCTGGCGGGGCGCATGAGTGGCGGCGAACAACAGATGCTGACGGTGGCCCGCACATTGATGGGCAATCCCTTCCTGGTGCTGCTGGACGAGCCCTCGGAAGGTGTTGCGCCCGTGATCGTGGAGCAGATGGTGCAGGCCATCCTGGAACTCAAGCGCCAGGGCGTTGGCATTCTCCTGTCGGAGCAGAACCTGTTTTTCGCCGCGCTGGTGGCCGACCATGCCTATGTGCTCGAAAAAGGGCAGGTGCGCTTCCAGGGCACGATGGCCGAGTTGCAGGCTGACGAGGCGGTGCGCAGCAGCTACCTGGGGCTGTAGCCGATAGCGGGTCGCTTGTCAGCGGCTGCGCGACTTCATGGCCCGTTCTACTTCGCGTTTGCCCTCGCGGTCCTTGATCACGTCGCGCTTGTCGTGTTCTGCCTTGCCCTTGGCGAGTGCCATATCGCATTTCACCTTGCCGGCTTTCCAATGCAGGTTGATCGGCACCAGCGTGTACCCTTTTTGCTCGACCTTGCCGATCAGCCGCTTGATCTCTTCCTTGTGCATCAACAGCTTCTTGGTGCGCACGGTGTCAGGGTTCACGTGGGTCGATGCGGTGCCCAGCGGATTGATCTGGCAGCCGATGAGAAACAACTCGCCCTCCCGGATGACGACGTAGCCGTCCGTCAGCTGCACCTTGCCCGCGCGCAAGGACTTCACTTCCCAGCCCTCGAGCACCAGGCCGGCCTCGAAACGTTCTTCGAAGAAGTAGTTGTACGCAGCCTTCTTGTTGTCGGCGATGCGGGCCGGTTTTTGCGCGGCGGGTTCGGGTTTCTTGGCCATGTCAGCTGTTTGGAGTTGTAAAACGTGCGAACAAGGCTTGTCTACAATCCTGCGCAGGCCTGCATTCTATGAAAACAGTCAACAAGTCGGTCCTGATCTGGTATCACCCTCAAGAAATGTACGCTCTGGTGACGGATGTGTCGTCCTATCCGTTGTTCCTGCCCTGGTGCGACCATGTCAAGGTGCTGGAAGAAGACAACGCGGGAATGACGGCCGAAGTCGGTATCGCCATTGGCGGCGTGCACCAGACTTTCACGACCCGCAACCAACATACCGAGTCGCGGGCCGTGGACATGGAACTGGTCAAGGGCCCGTTTTCAAAGCTCGACGGGCATTGGCGGTTTCTGCCGCTGGGTGACGGCGCCGAACGCGCGTGCCGCGTCGAACTCAATCTCAACTACGGATTTGACAACCTGGCGCTGGGCAAACTGGTGGGGCCGGTGTTCGACCGCATCGCCGCCAGTCTTGTCGACGCCTTCGTCAAACGCGCCGAACAGGTCTACGGCCCCTGACATGGTGCTCCAGGTGACGCTGATGTATGCGCCGGCAGCCCGTCAGGTGCACGAGACCGTCCTGGAACTGGCAGACGGCAGCACGGTCGGCGATGCGCTGGTGGCCAGTGGGTTTGCGACGCGATTTCCCGAACTGGCTGACGCGCCGCTGCGCGTCGGGATCTGGTGCCGGGAAGTCGGTACGGGCCATGCCTTGCAGGATCGGGATCGGGTCGAGGTCTATCGTGCGCTGGAAGTCGACCCCAAAGTCGCACGGCGGGCTCGTTTTGCCACCCAGGGCGCCCGTTCGGCTGGCCTGTTCGCGCGCAAACGACCCGGTTCAAAGGCGGGTTATTGACAGTTGGCCGCGATCAGGCTGCGGTTGCGTTTGACTTCCTGGGCCCGGCCGGCATCGTCCAGGATCTCGCGCTCACCCTTGGTGTTGGTGATGGCAACCCGCACGCCGGAGTCCATCAAGGCCTGGCTGGCCTTGGCCTGTGTGCAGTTGTCAGCCTTGACCTTGGCGACGGCGTCCGCCTCGGCCTTGAGCTTGGCAGCCGCCTCGGCATCAGCCTTTTTCTTTCGTTCCGCCAGTTCCTTGTCCTGGCTGCCAAGTAGCAGGCCATCGGCGGCTGGAACTGGCGTGCTGGCCGACGCGCGTGGCGCTGCGGCGGCAGCCGGGACCGCCGGCGCCACTGCTGCGGATTTGCCCGGCCGCTTGAGAATGTCCTTGGCGGGGATGTCCAGTGGAGGGGCCCGGTCACTGAAGACTTTGCGGCCGTCTTTGTCCAGCCACTGCCACTGGGCCTGTGCTGTCAGGCTCACCAGCCAGAGTGCGGCCAGGATGAGGGTGCGAAACCGTTGCATCGGCGCAGTTTACCGCCGAAGAACGCCCGTGACGACGGGTACAATTATTCATTTGGAGCTTTGACATGCGCCTGCTAGGCAAAGCGCTCACCTTCGACGACGTGTTGTTGGTGCCGGCGTTTTCTCAAGTCCTGCCCAAGGACACCAATCTGGCCACCTCTTTTTCGCGCAATATCGCGCTGAACCTGCCCCTGGTGTCGGCTGCCATGGACACGGTGACCGAGGCTCGCCTTGCGATTGCGATCGCCCAGGAGGGGGGAATCGGAATCGTGCACAAGAACCTGTCCGCCAAGGACCAGGCCGCCCAGGTGGCCCGCGTCAAGCGGTATGAGTCGGGCGTCTTGCGAGATCCGGTCGTCATCACCCCTTCGTTTACCGTGCGCCAGGTGATCGACCTGTCGGAACAACTCGGCGTGTCCGGTTTCCCTGTGTGCGACGCCGGCAAGGTGGTCGGTATCGTGACCGGCCGCGACCTTCGCTTCGAGACCCGTTACGACCTTGCCGTCAGCGCCATCATGACGCCCCGCGAAAAGCTGGTCACCGTGCCTGACGGAACCACTCTGGAGGAAGCCAAGGCTCTGCTAAACAAGTTCAAGCTCGAACGTCTGCTGGTGGTCAACGACGCGTTTGAACTCAAAGGCTTGATCACCGTCAAGGACATCACCAAGCAGACCAGTTTCCCCAACGCTGCGCGCGACAAACTGGGCAAGCTGCGTGTTGGCGCCGCTGTCGGCGTAGGCGAGGGCACCGAGGAGCGCGTCGAGGCACTGGCGCGTGCCGGCGTGGACGCCATCGTCGTGGATACGGCCCACGGCCACAGCCAGGGCGTCATCGCGCGTGTGCGCTGGGTCAAGAAGAACTATCCGCAAGTCGACGTCATCGGCGGCAACATTGCCACCGGCGCGGCCGCGCTGGCGCTGGTCGAGGCTGGCGCCGATGCGGTCAAGGTCGGCATCGGCCCGGGTTCGATCTGCACCACCCGCATCGTCGCCGGTGTGGGGGTGCCTCAGATCATGGCGATCGACAGTGTGGCCACGGCGCTCAAGGGCAGTGGTGTTCCGCTGATCGCCGATGGCGGCATCCGTTTCAGCGGCGACATCGCCAAGGCGATCGCTGCCGGAGCCAGCACGGTCATGATGGGCGGCATGTTCGCCGGCACCGAAGAGGCGCCGGGGGAGGTCATCCTGTACCAGGGTCGCAGCTACAAGAGCTACCGCGGCATGGGTTCGATCGGCGCCATGCAGCAAGGCAGTGCCGACCGGTATTTCCAGGAAGCCACTACCGGCAATCCGAATGCAGACAAGCTGGTGCCCGAAGGCATCGAAGGCCGTGTTCCCTACAAGGGCTCGATGGTATCGATCATCTACCAGATGTCGGGCGGTTTGCGCGCCAGCATGGGGTATTGTGGCTGTCCGACGATTGTCGCCATGCAGGAAAAGGCCGAGTTCGTCGAGATCACGGCCGCCGGCATACGTGAAAGCCATGTGCACGACGTGCAGATCACCAAGGAAGCGCCAAACTACCGGGCGGAATAGCTGGCCCCCACGCTTGTCACTTCGTTTACTGCGCTGCCGCCCAAGGGGGCTGATTTTTCTTGGGGCGGCCCGGCGAAAAATCGAGCATGCGCAACGGAGTGATTGGCGGCAGACGCGGAACACAATCGCATGAACCACCAGAAAATCTTGATTCTCGATTTCGGCTCCCAGGTGACCCAGCTGATCGCGCGCCGCGTGCGCGAGGCCCATGTCTTTTGCGAAGTCGTTCCCTGCGATGTCAGCAACGACTGGCTGCGCCATTACGCTCGCGACGGCAACCTCAAGGGCATCATCCTGTCGGGCAGCCATGCCAGCACCTACGAGGACCACCAGCTGCGCGCACCGCATCTGGTGTTCGAGCTCGGCATTCCGGTGCTGGGCATTTGCTACGGCATGTTCACGATGGCGGTGCAGCTCGGTGGCGTTGTTGCTCCCAGCAACAAGCGCGAATTCGGCCATGCCGACGTGCGCGCCCATGGCCATACGAAGCTGCTCGACGGCATCCAGGACTACGCCACGCCGATGGGTCATGGCATGTTGCAGGTCTGGATGAGCCATGGCGACAAGGTCACCGAGATGCCGTCAGGCTTTCATCTGATGGCCAGCACGGACAGCTGCCCGGTGGCCGGCATGGCCGACGAGGAGCGGCGCTTTTATGGCGTGCAGTTCCACCCGGAAGTGACCCATACCAAACGCGGCGCGGCCATTCTGGAGCGCTTCGTGCTCGAGATCTGTGGCACGCGTGCCGACTGGATCATGGGCGACTACATCGCCGAGGCGGTCGAGAAGATCCGCGAGCAGGTCGGCCACGAAGAGGTCATCCTCGGCCTGTCCGGCGGCGTTGACTCGTCGGTGGCTGCGGCATTGATCCACCGCGCCATCGGCGACCAGCTCACCTGCGTTTTTGTCGACCATGGTCTGTTGCGCCTGAACGAGGGCGACATGGTGATGGACATGTTCGTCGGCAAGCTGCATGCCAAGGTGGTGCGAGTCGACGCCGAAGCGCAGTTCATGGGCCACCTGGCCGGTGTCAACGAACCGGAAGCCAAACGCAAGATCATCGGGCGCGAGTTCGTCGAGGTGTTCAAGGCCGAGGCCGGCAAGCTCAAGAACGAGTACGCGCGGCACGTCGCCTGGCTGGCACAAGGCACGATTTACCCGGACGTGATCGAGTCCGGTGGCGCCAAGAGCAAGAAGGCGGTCACCATCAAGAGCCACCACAACGTGGGCGGTCTGCCCGAGCAGCTGGGCCTCAAGCTGCTGGAGCCGTTGCGCGAGCTGTTCAAGGACGAGGTGCGCGAACTGGGCGTGGCACTCGGCCTGCCGCACGCCATGGTCTACCGCCATCCGTTCCCCGGTCCGGGGCTGGGTGTGCGTATCCTGGGCGAGGTCAAGCGCGAATACGCCGACATGTTGCGCCAGGCCGATGCGATTTTCATCGACGAACTGCACACTTTCATTGACAACGCTAGCGGCAAGAGCTGGTACGAGCTGACCAGCCAGGCCTTCGCGGTGTTCCTGCCGGTCAAGAGCGTTGGCGTGATGGGCGACGGCCGCACCTACGAATACGTCGTGGCGCTGCGCGCCGTGCAGACCAGCGACTTCATGACGGCCGACTGGGCGGAGCTGCCGTATGCTTTGCTCAAGCGGGTGTCGAGCCGCATCATCAACGAGGTCAAGGGCATCAATCGGGTGACCTACGACGTGAGCAGCAAGCCGCCGGCGACGATCGAGTGGGAGTAGGGCGTCTCTCAAAATTCCGTAAATATTGTTTTAAATCAATAGGTTACGGATCGCTATCAACTATCTGATGTACATCATCAATAGGATGAGAAATCGGGTTCAAGCTGATGAGTCGCAAAGGAATTTTGCCTGCGGTCGCTTCGTCCAGCAAATATCGTTGACCGCAATTTGACGGTAAATCTGACGGTAAAAATTTGCGGCTATGAGGCTGTTGAAAATTTACCGACAAACGATTTTCCTACCTGACGGTAAAAAAATCGTCTGAAATCGCTGACAAAACATGGACTTACAGTATTTGTAGTCTGCAAGTTGGTGTGACGGTAAAAGTGGCGACCCGGACCGGCAGGTGTCGGGTTGCTGGTCAACGTGGCGATTTCACCATCTGATCGGGAACCCCACGGTTGCTGCAACTTCGCACTGGCACCTTGTCCCTGTCAAGTAAACTGCAACTCGATCTTGCCCGCGCGGCGGCGCACCGGGCCGACCACGATCTTCACGTCGTATCCCAACCTGGCCACCAACTCCAACAGTTTGGCTTCGCTGACGCCGCGAAACTGGCCGCGTGTTATGCGCGAGACCTTGGACTGGTCGATGCCAAGCAAGGTTGCGGCATCCGCTTGTGTAAGGCGACGCGCCTTGATCGTGCGCGAGATTTCGCCTGCGAGCCTGGATTTGCGCTGCATTTCAGCGGCGTCCGCGTATCCCAGGTCTGCATAGACATTGGTGCTGCCTTCCTGGATCGTTATCTCTTGCGGTTCATTCATTTGCGTACTCCATTGTGTGACTGCCTCATGTCGAAATCCTGCTTGGCGGCTTTCAGGCGGGTAATGATCAGGTCCATATCGGGCTTGGGTGTCGAAATTCCGCCCTTGGACTTTTTTTGGAAGCAGTGCAGCACGTAGACCCATCCGGCAAATTTCACGGTGTAGACAGCCCGATACGTGTCGCCCAGATGGTCGTCGACCACTTCCAGAACACCTGCCGAACCAAATCAGGTGAGCACTTTCGCGTCCTGATGCTTGCCGCCAGCTTGAGCCAGGTCGATCGCGTGACCAAAGACGTCTTTGACATCCTATGGCATCGCATCCAGATCGCGCTTGGCAGAACCGACCCACTTGACGGGCTTGCGAACCTGTTTCGACATTGAAGAAATTATGTCTCTTTGGACATATTATTGTCAATTGCTTTGCGGAAGGGGGTGAGCCAACCTGACCGGAGCGAGCGGGTCTGGCATTTGCTATGGCACCAGCCAAGTGGCAGCGCGGACCCCGTCATTCCATCTCCATGTCATTTACAGCCAGGCTGGCGCCGGCGATCCGGCTGGTCAGGATTACCAGCATGCGGGTCGGGTGGAGCTTGAGTTGCTGCGCCGCACCTTGCCGCACGGACGCCACCAGTTCTACCTCTGCGGCCCGCCGGCGATGTCGGAGCGCCGACGGCGCGCCAGCCGAGCCGCCCATCACCGCAGCCTTCGGGATGCCCAATGCGTCAAGCAGACACACGTGCGCATCGGCCTGCGCGGCAGCGCACGCGTCGGCCGGCATCGGCTTGCGCAGGTAGCCGAAGCGCGACATTGCAATCACCCGGGTGCCCTGAGATGCCAGGGTACCGGCGAAGGCTATGCCCTGATCGTGCCCACCACCAC
>ENA-ORBV01003387-ORBV01003387.1-microbial-mat-metagenome-genome-assembly--contig:-NODE-3387-length-31943-cov-10.256261_pt1 | contig 31943 bp, 25 predicted proteins | sample MGYA00237777_ERZ505514 | MGnify/ENA primary metagenome ERZ505514 (study PRJEB26160, sample SAMN06269048) | microbial mat metagenome | isolation source: Oligotrophic lake microbial mat | place... | reverse complement strand
CCCGATGCGCTGCTACCAACGTGCGCGACGCACGTTGGTAGCAGCGCATCGGGGAAAAATTGCTCTGGCTCGGTACATCCCGGTACACACACGATCAGCGGCCAGCGCGAACCGTCGTGGTTGTCCCTGGCACCGTACGATCGGTCCGCAATCGGCGAATCGGGAAGAAAAGTACCGCGCACCGTATGACTGGCGAACTCATTCCTCGCGATCACTGCGCGGCCGCGGCTTGACCGCGAGATAGGGCTTCGGCCAGGCCACATCGACGACTCCGTAGCGGATCGCCGCGTTGCTCGTCAGGTACGGATCGGCCAAGTGCGGTCGAGCGAGCGCGCACAGATCCGCTCGCCCCGCCGCCAAGATCGTATTCGCGTGATCGGCTCCCTGGATGCCGCCGACGGCGATGACGGGCACGTCGGCCTCGGCGCGGATGCGCTCGGCGAACGGCAATTGGTACATGCGGCCGTACTCTGGCTTCGATTCAGGCGTGTTGCCCGCGGACGAAACGTCGACGATGTCGCAGCCGCGCGCTTTCAGCTCGCGCGCGAACTGAATCGAGTCCTCGATCGTCCAACCACCCGCGTCGTCGAGCCAATCCGACGCCGAAATACGCACAGCCATCGGCTTCTCAGCCGGCCAAGTCGCGCGCGCCGCAGCGAAGACTTCGAGCGGATAACGCATCCGATTCGCGAGCGATCCGCCGTAGTCGTCGGTGCGCAGATTCGATTTCGGAGAGAGGAAACTCGACAGCAGATAGCCGTGCGCCATGTGCAGTTCGACGATGTCGAAGCCTGCGCGCTCCGCCAACTTGATCGAGCGGACGAATTCGTCGCGCACGCGATCCATGTCGAGCCGATCCATCGCGCGCGGCGCCGGCCAGTGCGGATAGAACGGATCGGCTGACGGCCCGAGCGTTTTCCACGCGCGCTCGTTCACCAAGGCGTCGTCGCCTTCCCACGGCAGACTGCACGAAGCCTTGCGGCCGGCGTGACCGATCTGGAGGCCGATCTTCGCCGCCGTTTTCGCGTGTACGAAGTCGACGATGCGCTTCCACGCCGCGGCTTGGACGTCGTTCCAAATGCCCGTGCAACCGAGCGTGATGCGGCCTTCCGCCGACACGTTCGTCGCTTCCGCGAACACGAGTCCGGCGCCGCCGATCGCACGACTGGTCAAGTGGGTGAAGTGCCATTCATTGGGCACGCCGTCTTGTGCCGAGTACTGACACATCGGCGAGACGACGATGCGGTTCATGAGCTTCATCGACCGCAACGTGAACGGCGCGAACATCGGCGGGGCCGTCACGCCGCGCGCGTCGCGCTGGATTCCATGCGTCTCGCCGAACCAATCGGTGACACGCTTGACGAGCTCGGGATCGCGCTTCGCCAAGTTGTCGTACGTGATGCGCTTGCTGCGCGTCATCAAGTTGAACGAGAACTGCAGCGGATCCTGGCGCATGAAACGCGACGAATGTTCGAACCATTCGAGGCTCGTCTGCGCGGCCTTCTGCGTCTTGATGACGTCGACTTTGCGCGAATCCTCGTATGCAGCGAGCACGCGCGGCACGTCGCTGGTCCCATGAAGTTCGAACGCTTCGACGAGCGCGATCGAATCTTCCATCGCGAGCTTGGTGCCTGAGCCGATCGAAAAATGCGCCGTGTGCGCAGCATCACCCAGCAACACGATGTTCGCGTACGACCACTTTTCGTTGCGCACGGTCGGAAAGGTGCGCCAGATCGAACGATTCGAGATCAAGCGATGCCCGTCGAGGTGATCGGCGAACAATTCCTCGCAGAACTTCACGGTCTCGGCTTCGCTCGCGCGATCGAGGCCGGCATTTTTCCAAGTTGTTTCGTGGCACTCGACGATGAAGGTCGAGAGGTTCGCTTCGAACGGATACGCGTGCACCTGGAAGATGCCGAAGCGCGTCTCGCGAAAAATGAACGTGAACGCTTCGAGCGGTTTCGTCGTGCCGAGCCAAGTGAATTTGGCTTTGCGCCAATCGATCGACGGCTCGAAGTGTCGCTCGTACTTCGTGCGCACGAGCGAGTTCAATCCGTCCGCCGCGAGGATCAAGTCGCGCGGTCCGACTTGTGTGTCGTCCTTGACGTCACGATCGAACACGAGCTCGACGCCGAGCGCTCGACACCGATCGTGAAAAATTTGCAGCAGCTTCTTGCGCGACATGCCGCAGAAACCGTGACCGGTCGAGCGCACGCACGTATCGCCGTACCACGTCTCGATGTCGCCCCAGTAGCGGAACTGCTGCCTGATCTCCGCGAAACTCTCGGGGTCGGCTTCCTCGAAGTTCGACAGCGTCTCGTCGGAAAACACGACGCCCCAACCGAACGTGTCGTCAGACCTGTTGCGCTCGAACACTTCGATCTTCGCGTCCGGGAACGCCTTCTTCATCAAGATGGCGAAGTACAGTCCCGCCGGTCCGCCGCCGATGCTCGCGATGTTCATGGTGCGAGAGGATAGCGTCGCGCCTATCATCGAAGCTCGCATGGAACGTCCTCAAGATTGGATCGAGCGACTGTCAGAGCTCCGCGCCGAGCGCCGAGCGTGTGCTCTGGTCGTCGTCACGAACGTCAAGGGCAGTGGACCGCGCGAACCTGGGGCGCGCATGATCGTCAGCGGGGGACAGCTCGCGTTCGGCACGATCGGCGGCGGGAACCTCGAGAAATTGGCGATCGAACACGCAACCGAACTCGTTTTTAGCGGCAAAAGCGTGTCGGAGAGCGTCGCGTATCCGTTGTCGGAAGCGGCTGGGCAATGCTGCGGCGGCGAAGTCACGCTGTTCTTCGAGACGTTTCCGTGGACGCGCCGCAAGATCGCGGTGTTCGGCGCCGGACATGTCGCGCAAGCGATCGGCGGACTCGCGAGCTATCTGTCGGCGGATCTCGTGTTGATCGATCCGCGCGAGGAGAAAGAGATTCAACCGGCGTTGCCGCGCACGCGACCGTTTCAGCTCGTGCTCGTCGATGCGCCCGAGGAAGAGATCGCGACCTTGCCGGACGACACGCTCGTTCTCGTGATGACGCACAATCACGCGCTCGACCTCGAGATCATCGCGCGCGCGATCAAGCGCGACTTCGCGTACCTCGGATTGATCGGGTCGGAGCGCAAATGGTCTCGCTTTCAAAAACGCCTTGAAACAAGGGGCTTTTCGCGTAACGAGATCGACAAAGTGCGTTGCCCGATCGGCGTCTCGAAGAACTCGAAAGAACCGACGGCGATCGCGATCTCGGTCGCGGCCGAATTGCTCGATGTGCTCGCTAAGTCGCCGACATCCTGATGCCTACGGTGCCGGGCTCGATCATGACACTTCGACGTTGCGCAGCTGGCCGCGGCACTCGATCACATCTGTCGTGATCGAGCCTGGCACAGTACGGCCGCGTCAGTCGAACTTGTGCCCGAGCTTCCACGCGAGCGCATCGAGTTGGCGACGCAACACGCGCACTTCGTGTTCGAGATCGTCGACGCGTTTCTGCATGGGCGCCGGATCGAACGCGGGAGCAGCAACGCGATCCTCGCTCGCGATCGCGGCGGCTGTCGCTGCGGCCGAGGACGAAAACGCGCGCACCGGTGCCGCGGCTTTCGTCTCGATGACGTGCGACGTCGGCGAAAGCGTCTGCGCGTAACGTTCGGCTCGCGAACCCGGAGTCGGATCGAGGCGCACGACCAGTCCGCGCTCCGTCAACGGTCGCAACAAGTCCGTCAGAGCTTGTTGCGTGTCGAGCTGCGCCATCCGCGAAACACGCGCTCGCAATTCGCCGGGCTGTTGTGGCCCGCGCATCAACAGCTCTGCGAGCAAAGCGGCTTGCGGCGTCGTCACCTTCAACACGGCCTCGGCGTTGTGTCTGAATTTCTCGACGCGTCCGCCGGATGGATGCACGGAACCCGCCAGACCCTTGACGATCAGCTTGCCGATCGCGGTGTTGACCTCGCCCTCCATGAGCTCGAGCACAGGATCGCGATTCGATTTCTGATTGCAGCCGAGCGTCGCGCCGTTGAGCGAGAGCGGATACTGCTCGGGAGTCGTGAGCGCCTTTTCGATGAGCACGCCGAGGACGCGGGCTTCGATCGCGTCGAGTTTGATTTCGTCGATCATGCCGCGATTCTAGACGAGAACGACGTGCAACCGTCTCGAGCTCGGGCCTTCATCGGCCGAAAGACGCGACCGACTAAGCGAGCAGATCGTCGATGGCTTCAGCCAGATCGAAGTCGCGCGCGCTGAGCCCGCCGACATCGTGACTGACGAGATCGATCACCACCGACGAATAGGCATTCGACCAGTCGGGATGGTGGTCGCGCTTTTCTGCGAGCAACGCGACCGAGGACATGAAACCGAACGCGTCGACGAACGAGTCGAACTTGAATTCGCGATGCAACTTGCCGCGCACGACCTTCCAGTTCGGGACCGACTTCTTGCGTGTTGCGATCTGCGCGCCGTTCAGTTTTTTCGGTTTCATGACTCGTGCTCTCAGTGCTTCTTCGCCGCTTTGACCGCCGCCGTCAACGCGGGCACGATCTCGAACGCATCGCCGACGATGCCGTAGTCGGCGACTTTGAAAATCGGCGCGTTCGCATCTTTGTTGATCGCGACGATCACTTTCGCCGTGCGCATGCCGGCCAAGTGTTGGATCGCGCCGGAGATACCGACCGCGATGTACAAGCCCGGAGACACCGTCTTGCCCGTTTGACCGACTTGTTCGCCGTGCGGACGCCAACCGGCATCGACGACGGCGCGCGAAGCACCGGTCGCAGCCGAGCCGAACGCGGCAGCGAGTTCTTCGATGAGGTGGAAATGCTCGGGGCCTTTCATGCCGCGGCCACCGGAGACGACGACGGGAGCTTCCTTCACGTCGAGTTTTTCAGTCGCTTTCGCGGCCACGGACGTCACGACGGCTTTGCCGCCGCTTCCGGCTGCCATCTTCACGACCTCGCACGATTTGTCGGCGGATTGAGCCGCGAACACGTTCAAGCGCGTCGTCGCGCAGAAAACGGGAGCGCTGCTCGACAGAGTCGCGATCGCCTTGCCGGCGAGCCACGGACGCACGACGGTGAGCGAGCCGCCTTCTGTCGAAAGCCCCGTGACGTCGCTGAACAACGTCGAATCGAGCAACGCCGCGACGCGCGGAGCGATGTCCTTGCCCGTCGAAGTCGCCGCGGCGAAGAACGCCTTCGCGTCGTTGTCGGCCACGACTTTGGCGATGTCGCGCGCGATCGCGTCTGGACTGTGATTCGGCGCACCTGTGAGCACGATCGCCTTCGTCACGCCGACTTTTCCGAGCGTTGCGGCCGCTTGTTCCGCGCCCGATCCGGAGATGACGGCGATGACGCCGTGGCCCGCGGACAACGCGGCGCCGATGCATTGAGCACTCGCTGCGCGCGCGGTGCCGTTGTGATGTTCCACGAAGACGATTGTCTGCGACATGAGCGTGGTTCTTTCCGGTGTCTCTAGAGGACTCGCGCTTCGTTGCGCAACGCTTCGATCAACGCCGGCACGGCGGCTGCCCCTTCACCTAGGATGCGACCGGCTTTGCGAGCAGCCGGGAGCTCGACCTTCGTCACGAGCGCTTGATTTGCAGTGCTTTCGAACGCTTCTTCGGCGATCGGCTTCGTCTTGACGGCCATGATGCCCTTCAAACTCGCGCGGCGCGGCTCGTTCAAACCCTTGTTGCACGTGACGACGGCGGGGAGCGTGAACTCGACCGTCTCGACGCCGTGTTCGGTCTCGCGTTTCGCGACGCCGCTCGAGCCGCTGATGTCGAGCGCGATCACTTCGGTGACGCACGCGTAGTCGAGATAAGTCGCGAGCATCGCTCCGACCGCCGCATTGTCGCGATCGGTGGCGACGCGTCCGACGAAGACGAGGTCGGCGCCGATCGCTTTCACTTTCGCAGCCAGCGCTTTCGCCGTCGAGCGCGGATCGCGCGCCGCCGGATCGGCGTCTTTCAAGATCACGCCGTTGTCCGCGCCGCGCGCCAGGAACTCGCGCACTTCCTTCGACGCTTCACTCGGACCGAGCGTCACGATCGTGACGTCGCCGCCGAGTTTCTCCTTCGTCTTGAGCGCTTCCTCGACAGCGATTTCGTCGTAGAACGACGCCATGTACTGCCAACCGGCAGTGTCGAGGCTCTTTCCGTCGCCTGCGACCTTCGCTTGGGCTTCGGTCGTGGGGACGCGCTTGATGCAGGCGACGATCTTCATCGGTGGCTTTCGAGAGGGATCCAGCGGCCGAATCCACGCGGATTTTCGCGTGTTTCGAGGGCGAAGACGTTACTCGCGCGGTCCATGGAGGACAAGCTGACCGGAATCACCGAACGATCTACGCAATTCACGCGAGAATAGGTCCATGAAAACGCTCCATCCCGAATTCGATCTCCTGCTCGCCGCCGTCGACCCGATCGAGGGCGCACTCGCGCGCGATCTACTCCAAGGTGAGGGCATTCCGTCGATGCTGAACGGGGATGACTTCGACACGGCCGAACTCGGCGCTGCGCACGCAATGCTGCGGCACCCGGATCTGTTCGTCCCGAAAGGTACTCATGATGCGGCCCGTGCGATCCTCGTCGCAGCATGGGGCGAAGCGCGCGTGGCCGCGCACGATCCGAGCGCGACCTGACGCATTCGCGGACGGCGTCATTCGAGTGCGACGCCGTCAACGCTTCGGGCGCGGCTCGACGTCGTCCTCACCGAAGGGGCGCTCAGGCTCGGGCTCGTCGCCGTCCGGTCTCTTGCCGCGATCGAAGAGCTCACGTTCTTCCAGGTTGCTGATGCCCGTGACCGGTGCGTCGAAACTGTGACCCAAGTACACCTCGCGCACGCGCGGATCGGCGATCAGTTCGCTCGAGCTGCCTTCGCGCAAGATGCGGCCTTCGTGGATGATCGACGCACGATCGGTCAGCTGCAGCGTCTCGCGCACGTTGTGGTCCGTGATGAGGATGCCGAGATCGCGATCGCGCATCTGACGCACGAGGCCTTGGATTTCCTCCACGTTGATCGGATCGACGCCGGCGAACGGTTCGTCGAGCAACAAGATCGTGGGCCGCGTCGCCAGCGCGCGCGACAACTCGAGCCGCCGTCTTTCACCGCCCGACAACGTCTCGGCGATGTTGTTCGCCAGGTGCGTCAACTCGAGATCAGCCATCAAGCGCTCGGCTTCGTGCATGCGCTCGCGGCGACGCAGCGGCATCGCTTCGAGCACCGCGAGCAGATTGTCCTTCACGCTCATGCGGCGAAAAATGCTCGGTTCCTGCGGCAGATAGCCCATGCCGAGCCGCGCGCGCTTGTACATCGGGAGCGTCGAGCACTCCTCACCGTTCAAGTGCACCTCGCCCGCGTCCGGCTTCACCAGCCCGACCGTCATGCGAAAGACCGTCGTCTTGCCCGCGCCGTTCGGACCGAGCAAACCCACGATTTCTCCGGCGAAAATGCGAAAGTGAACGCCGTCCACGACGCGTCCACGACCCTTGTAGGACTTCACCAGCCCGCGCGCTTCGAGCAGGAGATCGCCGCGTTTTTTCGCGTTCAGCAGGACCATGGGTGGGGACTCTAAACCTTCGGCACACGCCAGGCTCGACTAGGCCCACGAAGGTGGTCGTGTCGCGGGGAAAAGGGGGCTCTGTTTCGGGCTCCAGATGCGACTTCGAAGGTGTGGAGAACTTGGGGATAGTGCGGTGGACCCCATGACCGTCAAGCAACTTTCAAAGAGTTCCTGAGTGCATGCGGACCGGATCTCGCGAAGAGTTGCAGTTTCTGCAAAGCGGATTGCTGCTGCAAGTGCGCCAGCAAGGATGGCTTAGGACGGTACCACACGATCTTGACCTGATCTCCGTGGACGGCTCACCGAGTGGCTGATCTCTGGACCGATCGGTCGCAGGGCACATTCCGAGCGTGATTGGCTCGCGAGGCAGTGTGGACAACTTGGAAGCCCAGAAGGGGCTCCCAGCGGATCCGATCAGCGGATCCAGCGCAGCCGGGTGACCTTCGGAACCTGCGGATTGTTCCAGTCCCCGGGCCAAATCCAGGTCAGCGGCCAGAACACGATCACGGCGCGACCCGTGATCAGATTGCGCGGCACGAACGAAGCTGCCGTGCGCTGTCCCTCGGTCGCCGAACGTTCGGGGAAGTCGTGCAACTCGCCCCACTCGTCGCGGAAGAAAATGAGTGAGCCGGCTGCGTCGGGAACGCGCTGCGGATTCGAGTTGGCGTAGTACTGACCGCGCACGTCGCGGCCTTCTGATCCGGGACCGGGCCAACTGTAGTGCGCGAACATCCACTCGCGACTGTCGTGCGAATCGAGCGTGTTGTCGCCGAGCATGACGTAGTTGCCGAGCGGGATCTTGAAGTCGCGACCTTTGGTGCCGGGCGTGTAGTAGATGTCGCGATAGATCTCGACGTCGTCGAAATCTGCGCCTTCGCCCTCGACGCGCAGGACGTACGACGCGGTTTGATCGGTCGCGCGCGGGATCTCGAGCGTCGCGACGATGTCGCCGTCGATCTCGAGTTGGAGCAGGTCGTCCATGTTTTGCGCGACGAACGAGATGTTCTTGCCAGCCGACAGTTTCCACGGTGCTGAGCCGCTCGCTTCGGTCGAACCCGGCCACGGCTCGTTCCCGAGTGACGCCGTGATCTTCGCGCGCGCGTCCGCGGGCGCAGCCGGTCCGGGCAATTCGAACGTGTAGCGACGTGTGCCTTCCGACAATTCGACGACGACGCGCTTCGCACCGGGCAACGCCTCGACATTGCCAGTGACGCACAAATCACTGCACGCATTCAGACCCGGCGCACTGCGTGCACGCGTCAGTTTCGCGCCCATGTTCGACGGATAGCCGTCCGAATACATGTCGAGCACGGGGCCACCGTCGATGGGCAGACGCACAGCGCCGTCGCCGCGTGCCGCGATCTTGGCTCGGCCTTCGATCGTCCAACCTTTCGCGTCGCTGAGCGTTTTCCACGCCGCGTAACGCGCGTCGGCCGGATTGATGTGTTTCCACACTTCCAACTGAATCGGTCGCGTCCGGCGCAGAATCATCCAGTCACTCGCCTCGTCGGGCCGCGTCCACAAGTCGCCGCCGTCGATCCGGAAGTGCTCGCCCGGCATGCCGCAGATGCGCTTGATGAAGTTCTTCGAGCGATCGAGCGGGTACTTGAACACTGCGACTTCCCAACGCGCGGGATCGCGAAAGTGGTAACTCGCCTTGTCGACGATGATCCGGTCGAAGATCCCGGTGTCTTCGTTGCCGAGCAGCGTCGGCTGCATCGAGCCCGTCGGGATCTTGTACGCCTCGACGATGAAGTACTTGAGCATCACCGCCATGATGATGGCCATCGTCAGCGCTTCGATGTTCTCGCGGGACAGCGGATTGAAGCCTGCGCCCTGGGCCTTTTTGGTCTTGGCGGTCGTCACTGGGCGAAGAGCGTACGGGCGCAGCGCGGTTTCGCAATCGCCGAACGGAATCGTTCGCTGTTTTGGTGGATCGAATCGATTCCGAAGAGAGTTCGCTCCAGCGCGTACGCCTGCACGTTCGATGGGTAGACTCCGCCGCTCAAGGAGAAATCACGATGATCACACTCGCCCCCCTCGCTCTCGCGCTGCTCGCACAAGCGGCACCCGTCACGACCGTTCCGGCCACGGCCGAGTCGTTCGTCCCCGCACACTCGTTCGCCGTACTGCGCGTGAAGTCGCTGGATCGACTGAGCGAACTCGCCTTGCCTTTCCAGCGCATCGAGGACGAGCACGCACAACCGCTCGACGTGCTCGCGCAACTCGGCGGGATGTTCGGCGTACAAGCGCAGTGGGAGTTGATCGATCACACCCAGCCTTTCGTGTTCGCCGTGTCGAGCAGCAAGTTGAATCAGCCGGCTGCCTTCACCGTGATCGCGACAGCGAAGGATGCAGCGGCGCTGGCCGCGGATCCGCAATGGAAACACAGTGGATGGACGTGCACGCAGCACAGCTCGTTCGTCACGATCACGACCGAACCGAGCGATGCGCTGCTCGCGCAGGATTCTCCGCTGCTCATGGGACTCGCCACGTCGGATGTCTCCGTACGCGTCGACGTCCAAGAGGTGATGGCACAGTTCGGCGAGGAATTCCGACAAGGCGTTCAGTCGGGATTCGAAGGCGGATTGCCGTCAGCGTTGAACGACGAGCAATCGACGACGGCGCAAAGTGCTCTCGACGGCATGTTCGACTTCGTCGATTCGATGGAGACGATCGGACTCACGCTGCACGGAGCGAGCGAGAGCATGCGCCTCGGATTCGAGATGTCCGGCCTGCCCGGCAGTTCGCTGATCGACGTCGCCAAAGTCGATCCGAAACCCCTCGAAGCGCTCGCGCGCAGTATCGATCCGTCTGCTCCGATCGCGTTCCTCGGTGCAATGGATTTTTCGAAGTGGATGACGAACATGAAGTCGCTGATGGAGATCGGCGCGACGTTGTCGCCGGACGAATCACAGGCGGGCGTGCGTGAAATGTTCGCGAACCTCGACGACTTCTACGCCGTCGTCGGGCCGTATTTGGCCGGTGGGATGCGCTTCGATCGCAACGGAATTGCGATGACCTACGCACTGCGACCGACGAACGTTCCGCAGCTGATCGAGTCGTACACGAAGATGCTGCGCGTCCCCGACATGCCCTTCGACGTCGAAGGACCGACCACCGAATCGGTCGTGGGTCACGATGTCACGCGCTATCGCCTGAAGATGAATCCCGACAAGGCACCGGGGATGGTCGCCGTCGATTCACCGGTAGCTGCTGCGACAGCGGCTGCGAACGAGATGATGACGAAGTTCTTCGGCGGGGACGCGATTCCGTTCAGTTACACCACGCACGATGGCGCGCTGATCATGAGCGTGGGCCGCGACTCCGAGATGGCGGCTGCGATCACGCGTGTCGCCGCGACGACGCAATCGCCGGTTGGCGCTGAGATGTTGGCGCTGCTCGGTCCGCTCAATCCGGGGATGGCGATGCGCTTCGACACGCCCGCGATCGTCGAGGGCTTCCTCGAGATCGGGCACATGATCGAGGGCGAGCCCGCACCGAATGCCGCCGAAATCCAAGCTGCGTTCAAAGGTTGCGCGCCGGTGCGGATGACGCTCGGCCTCGATCAACGCACGTGGCGCATGACGTTCGACGTCGACGCGGTGCGCATGATGAAAGCCTTCGCGTCGCTGCCCCAGGACGACGAAACAGGCGTCGTCGACGAGATGGACGGCGAAGACATGGACGACGTGGAGCCGGAGACGAAGTAGCGCAGCCGCGGACCGTTCAACCCGCGCAATCGATCCGTTGCATTCGTCGTTCCAGGTCGAGTCGCGAAGCGAGTCGAGCGACGCCTCGTGATCGCATCGTCGAACTTGCTCCTGACCTGCAGAATTGCTGATGGGCTGTACAGCATGCGGCGCAGGGGGCTGGATGGCGGAGACACTTCGTCATCGGGTGCGGGTGGAAACCTGAACTCTGCGCGCGATCGCAGCGAGCGTCAGTTCCAGAAGTAGTGCCAGCGTGCGTCGAGCTTCACGGACGCACCCGGCTCGAGCTTCAACTTCCAACGCAGTTCGCCGAAGCCGTTCATGCGCGACCACCAGTAGGGGAAGCTCCACCACGACGTCCACAGCGGGCGATTGTCGAGATTCCAGAACGCGACGAGGTCGAGTTGGCGCTGGGTGCCGTCCTGTCCGACGGAATCGACTTGGCCCAGCACGTGTCGGCGGATATCGAGCTCGACGGCTGTGCGTTTCGAGCTGCGCAGCTCGATCGAGCCTTCGAGTTCGATGCGTGCATACGAATTGTCGTCGAGTTGTACCGAATTCGAGTTGCGCGCTGTTTCGAGCGTCGTCACTTGCACGCCGATGTCGACGGCGGTCGTGACTTCGAGATCGGCATCCGCTCCGATCGGCGCGTAGGTCATGCGACCTTGCGCGAGCACGCGACCGTTTGCGAGCACCAGCGCCGGAGCCGTCGTGAATGGAGCCGTCGACGCATTCTTCAGGCGCACGACATGGCGTGCCTTCGGTGCGTTTAGTTGTCGCGCTATGTCGACTGCGCGTTCGTCTTGAAGGCCCAAGTTCGCGTCCGCCGGGGGCGCGAGCGGCACGTCGAGTCGGTAGATGTCGCGGTACTCGCAGTCGTACGTCGCGATGGGGAGGACCATGCGTTCGCCTTTCGCGAGCGTCACGTGCTGCACTGTGAAAATGAACAAATCTTCAGCGTTTTGGCCCTTTTCGTCGACCTGCGGCCCTGATCGAGACGGCCCGCCTTCTTCCACGAAACCTGCTGATTGGGACATCACCGAATTCGAAAGCCCGTTCGAGATACGCATGTCGACGCGCTGATGCGCGCTCACCTGCGCCATCTCGTTCTGGAGTGAGATCGGATCATTCAGTCCCTTGAACTCGAACTTCGGCACGCCGATCACGAGGTTCACCGTGACGTCCGCGAGGTCGATCAAGTCGTTCACGAGCGTCCCTTGCAGGTGAACTTTCGCTTTGCCGGCACCGTCGATGTCGACTTTGTACGACGGAATCCAACGCAGACCCATCTGCACGTACACGACGCCGACGCGCGCATCTGCTCCGGCACCGTCGACACGCAACGTGAGTCGTTCGCGCTCGACTTCGCGCAGGAGTTTGTTCTCGAACACGCCGTTGATGGAAAGATCGCGCACGGAATCGAACGGAATCGCGCGCGTGCTCGAGCCCGTCTCCAACAGGAACAGCGCACTCTTCTGCGTGACGTTCTTGTCCACGATCTTCGGTATCGCGAGCAACTTGCCCGAGATCGGATCGGCCGCCTTTTCCAGGCCGATCGGCTTCAAGTAGACGACCGCCTGCTTGTTCACGTTCGCTTCGACGATCTGCTGGAAGTCCAGTGCCTCGACCGACTCCGTGACCTTCGATCGTCCCGCGACGACGTTCACGATCTTGGCTCCGCCTGTCGCGTACGGCCAAAACGTGCCGAGCACCGGCATGGGTAATTCGTCGAGCACGACCTGCGCGCCCGCCGCGAGCGCCTCTTCGCGAACGACGTACGCGTGTCCGTCCTTGAACGCCGTCACTTCACGCACGGGGAGCCGATTCGCGCTCTGAGCGCGGATCGATCCGCCCAACGCCACGATCACGAAAACGAGCTGAACGAGAGCAGTCGACTGCGAGCGCATGCACAACGCCTCTCTGGAGGGGACTTGCGCCGACCCGAGCAGCCGCCGCTTCAGGAAGTAGAGGGACGCGCGGGCGAGACTGCAAGCTGCGACCGTGCGACCGCCGTGACTCGAACTCGCGTCGACGCGAACCCGACACTCGCTCCGCTCACGTCTCGTCGTCGCCGCCCAAGACCGCCAAGAACGCCTTCTGCGGAATGTCGACGTTGCCGATTTGACGCATGCGCCGCTTGCCCTCTTTTTGCTTCTCGAGGAGCTTGCGTTTGCGCGTCACGTCGCCGCCGTAGCACTTCGCAGTGACGTCCTTGCGCAGCGCACTGATCGTTTCGCGAGCGATGATGCGCGAGCCGACGGCTGCTTGCAGCGCGATCTCGAACAAGTGGCGCGAGATCTCCTTGCGCATCTTCTTGATTGCGTTTCGGCCGCGGAATTCGGCCTGATCCTTGTGCACGATCGACGTCAACGCGTCGACTTCCTTCGTGTTCACGAGGATGCGCAGCTTGACGAGGTCGCTCGGCTTGAACTCGCTGATGTCGTAGTTGAGCGTGCCGTAGCCGCGCGTCGAACTCTTCAGCTTGTCGAAGAAGTCGTAGATCAGTTCGGCGAGCGGAATGTCGTAGAGCAACTGCACGCGCGTCGGCGACAAGTGTTCTTGGCGCACGTACGTGCCGCGGTGATCCGCACCGATCTGCATCACGTTCCCGATGTACTCCGTCGGCACCATGATCGAAACGCGCGCGTACGGCTCGAGGATCTCTTCGTACTGATCCGGATTCGGCAGCTGGCCCGGCGAGTTGATCACCTCGAGCGTGCCGTCCTTCTTCCTGATCTTGTACGTCACCGTCGGCGCCGTCTGGATCATGTCGAGATCGTGTTCGCGCTCGAGGCGCTCTTGCACGATCTCCATGTGCAGCAGTCCGAGGAAGCCGCAGCGGAAGCCGAAGCCCAGCGCTTCCGACGTCACCGCTTCGAACGAGAACGACGAATCCGACAGCGACAACGTCGCGAGGCCCTCGCGCAAACCTTCGAAATCACCGGTATTCGTAGGGAAAAAGTCCGCGTACACCATGTGCATCGGCGGACGATAGCCCGGCAGCATCGCGACCTTCGGCCCTTTGTAGAGCGTCATCGTGTCGCCGATGCGCACGTCGCCGAGCTGCTTGATGTTCGAGATGAAGTAACCGACGTCGCCCGGCCCGAGCACGCCTGCGCGCTTCATCGACGGCGTGAAGCGACCGAGCTCGACGGCTTCGTACACCTTGTCGGTGCCGAGCATGTGGATCTGCTCGCGTTCCTTGATCGTGCCGTCGACGACGCGCAAGTACACGATGATGCCGCGGTACTCGTTGTAGACGGCGTCGAAGATCAGGCAGCGCAGCGGCGCATCAGGTTTGCCCGACGGTTCGGGGATCTTTTCGACGATGCGGTCGAGCAGCTCGGGTACGCCCATGCCGGATTTAGCCGACACGCGGATCGCATCCGACGCGTCGATGCCGATCGCGTTCTCGATCTCTTCGCACACGATCTCGGGACGCGCGTGCGGCAGATCGATCTTGTTGATGACCGGCAGCACGTACAGGTTGCCTTCGACAGCAAGATAGGCGTTCGCGACGGTCTGCGCTTCGACGCCTTGCGATGCATCGACGAGCAGCAGCGCGCCTTCGCACGCTTGCAGCGACTTTTGTACTTCGTAGTTGAAGTCGACGTGACCGGGCGTGTCGATCAAATTGAGCTCGTACTTCACGCCCTTGTACTCGTGGTACACGGTGACGGCCGACGCTTTGATCGTGATGCCGCGCTCGCGCTCGAGATCCATCGAGTCGAGCAGTTGAGCGCGCATGTCGCGCTTGTCGACCGCGCCGGTCACTTCGAGCATGCGATCGGCGAGCGTCGACTTGCCGTGGTCGATGTGCGCGATGATGCAAAAATTGCGGATGTATTTGCTGTCCACGAGTGCCTGCCCCGATCGATTGGGCCGAAGAGAATACTCGGAACGAGCACGGATGCGAAGGCGCGAATGGCCGATCCGGCCGGGTCAGCGTCGCGCCGGCGGAGCACGCATGACCGCGAGAAGTGCCTTCTCGATCTCGGTCCTGCGGTTGTCGTCATTCGGACACACGACGGCGTCGTCGCCGAAACCGGAGTGAGCCAGGAACTTGAGCGTGAGGTCGCCGCGACGTTTCGTGCGCTCGTCCGCAGCGTTTTCGAGCACCCAGCGCACGATCGATCCGGTCGCAGCTGCTGCGCGAGCGCTGTCTGCGGAGAGCGTCGGATGGACGCGGCCTTCGACGATCAAAGCACCGCGGATGATTCCCGGCGCGCGCGACGCGAGGTCGAATGCGAGCCAGGAACCGGTCTGTTGCGTGGCGAAGAAGACGCGCTCGCGATCGACGACGCCATCTTCGCATGCAGCGTTGATTTCTGCGATCAACGACGATTCGTACGTTCCGGGGCGGTTCGCGAAATCGGCGACCGAGTCGACCCACACAGCGCGCTTCGAGGACGCTTCACCGGACAATCGGTGCGGCGTCGGTTCGAGCAAAGCGAAGCCGTTTTCGTCCGCGAGACCCTGCCAATCGATCGCGAGCGGATCGCCGTACGTTTCGTCGCGCAAGACGACGACGAGAGCCAGTCCGCGCGCGGTGCCCGATGATCTCGGAACGTACCGGCGCGCGGGCGCCGATTCACGGCGCGAATCGGCGCGCATGCGTTCGAGCAGTGCCGCGCCGCGCGGATCGACGCGCAGCAGTGCGATCTCCGTGTCGTGCTCGATCACTTCGAGCAACGTCGGCGAGGACCCCGCGCCGAAATCCGCTGCGCGCGCCAGCCACTCGAGCGCTTTGTCGACTTGACCCGCCGACGCCTGCGCGCAGGCCAAGTTGTACGCGCAGACCGCGTCGCGCGGACGCGAGGACAGGCAGGTCTGGAACGCGTTCGAAGCTGCGACGAGGTCGTTCGCTTGCAACGCGGTGATTCCGCGTTGGAACGAGCGCTCGTAGTCGGGCCTCCACATCGGTTGCGACAGCGCGAGCAATTCGAGAGCTTCCGCGTGCGACCATTCGACCGTGGGTGGAGCTTGTGACACTTCCGACGCGGGCAGCGGCGCGACGCCGGCTTCTACGAGCATTGCTTCGGCTTCGGCAGCGCGGCCTTGTCGCCGGCGCACTTCGGCCAGGGCAGTCAGCGTTCGGTGGCGAGCGTCGAAATCGGGCACGAACGCATTCTGTTGCAGAGCCAATGCGCTCTCGAAACTCTGCGAGGCTCCATCGAGCGAGCCCAGGCCGAACTGCGCGTGACCCAAGTTCTCGACGACGCGCTCCGCGGAATAGCCGGCAAAGTCCGGTATTTTCAGCTGAATATCGTGCGCTCGTTCCAAGTTGTCGCGGGCCGAAGCGAAGTCACCGCCGCGCAAGGCCGCTTCACCGAGTGACGCGCGGATCACGGCCTGGTCGCCGACGGGGGCGAGCTTCGAACCGGCGAGCGATGCCAAGGCGCGCTTCAAGATCGGACGCGCTCGCGCGATGTCGCCGCCCTCGAGATGCATCGAGCCGATCGAGTGAATCGTGCGCGCTGTGTCGGCGTGATGCTCGCCGAGCTCGCGTTGGCGAATCGCGAGCGAGCGATCCATCAGTGCGATCGCCTTGTCGCTCGCGCCGAAGTTCGAATACACGCGACCTAGAGCTTCGAGCAGCGCCGCACGCACGAGCGGACGATCGTTGAAGTCGCCGTCGGCTCTGCGCGAGCCGCGTTCGAGGATCTCGGCGGCGCGCATCGAGTCGGATTCCCGTCCGGCAGTGCGGAACAAGTCGACGAGGAAATCCGTTACGCGCCGACTCGTGTGCGCTTGGCTCAGCGCTTCCGTCGCTGCGTACTCGGCGCGATCGCGCTCGCCGCGAATCGACTTGTTCGCGATCGCGAGTCCTGTCGGCAAGCCGATCGCGATGATCGCCGCCAGCGCGATCGCCGACGCGAGAGCCGGTCGCCGTTTCGTGAAACGCCACGCGCGCTCGGTGACGCCGACGGGGCGAGCTCGAACCGGCTTGAACTCCAAGAAACGCTGCAAATCAGCCGCGAAATCGTCCATCGATTCGTAGCGCCGCGCCGGATCCTTCTCCAGCGCGGTCGCACAAATCGCTTCGAGATCTCGCGGCAATTCGGAATCGAAGCGGCGCGGTGAAGGAGCCTCGCGATCGGCGATCGCAGCTAGAACTTGCGCCGCATTCGATCCGTCGAACGGAGTTCGCAGGGTCAGCAATTCGAACAGCGTCACGCCCAACGCGAACACGTCCGATTGCGCCGTCGCGGCCTTAGCGTTGCCGCGCGCGACTTCCGGCGCGACGTAATGCGGCGTGCCGGCGAAGTCGCCCGTGCGCGTGAGGCTCTGCTCGTCCTCGACGTGCGCGAGGCCGAGATCGAACACGAGAGCGCGTCCAGTTCCGTCGACGATGATGTTCGCCGGCTTCACGTCGCGATGCACGATGCCCTGCGCGTGCAAGTGCGCCAGCGCGCGCGCCGCATCGATGACGAGACGACAGGCGAACTCGATCCACGTACGACTGAAAGCCGCGTGTTCGACCACGATCGAGTCCGGCGCGATGCGCACGATGCCCGCTCGCACTGTGCGTCCCGCCTCCCGAGCATCGCGCGCGAGCAGTCCCCGGCCGCTGGCACGAGCGGTATCGAGGATCTCCGCGAGCGTCGCGCCAGCGACGAAATCCATCGTGTAGTAAGGCCGCCCGTCGACCGTCCCGACGTCGAGCACGCGCACCAAGTTCGCGTGCTCGATGCCCTTCAACGCGCGCATTTCCCGCTCGAAACGTGCAGTCGCGCGATCACCCGGCTCGAGAGCCGCGGGTCCCATCTTGATCGCCACGACAGAGTTCGACGCCGGATCGCGCGCCAGGTAGACGACGCCCATTCCGCCGCGTCCGAGTCGCGCGACGATCACGAAAGGACCGATCCGCTGCGGCATCGGCGCACCACCTTCGCTCAACAGTCCCATCGAGCGCAACCGCTCGACGCCCTTGCGCAAACGCTCGGCCGCTTGCGGATGGTCGGCGCACATCGCTTCGAGCGCGCTCTGGCCCTGGGTCTCGACGCGTGTGACGCACTCGGCGAGCAGGCTCTCGAAATCGTTTTCGCTCGTCATTTACCGCTCATCCCAAGGTACTCGACGCGGGCGAACGAGATACGCTCTACGTAGGGATGAACAGGCCTGAAACTTCGAGATCCGGAGAGTCCGAGCGTATAGCGGCGCACGTCGGCGCGCTGCACGCGTACGTTCGTCTGCGTCTTGGCCGCTCGCTGCGAGCGCGTGAGGAAAGCATCGACATCGCGCAATCCGTCGTGCGTGAAGCGCTCGAGGATCAAGGGCAATTCCAAGGCGGCGACGACGGCATGCGCGCGTGGCTGATGAAGCGCGCCGAGAACAAGATCCGCGACCGAGCACGTTTCTGGGGACGCGATCGGCGCACATCGACGCGCGAGACAGCGAGCGTGCGCGACGAGGACGAACAAGTGATCGAAGCGTGTCGCTCGCTCTTGACGCCGAGTCGCGTGGCGATGGCTCGCGAGGATTTGGCTCTGCTCGAGGAAGCGTTCGCGACGCTCAGCGACGATCATCGCCGCGTCATCCTGCTCTCGCGCGTCGCGGGTTTGTCGCACGCCGAGGTCGCACGGACGATGGACAAGACCGAACTCGCGACGCGCGCACTCTTGTCCCGAGCGATGGCGAAGCTCGCAATTCTCCTCGAACGGAAATGACTCGGCCGCCCATGACGAGCGGCCGAGTCGAGTTTCACGCGATACGGAACACGGTACTTTTCTTCCCGATTCGCCGATCGAACGACACGCGACATGCATGCGCCTTGCGTCGGCGAATCGGGAAGAAAAGCACCGTGTTCCGTATCGCGGACGGTCAGGGCACGAACGACACACACAGCGCGTTTGTCGTGTTGAATCCAGCACCGCACGGGCCCGACGTGTCGCGGTAGTACGCTTGGAAGTTCCAGCTTTGACCGGACGAGAGCTGTGAACCCGCGCCGAAGTTGTTCGCTGCGAACGCGCGCAAACCAGGGCCGAACGTGAACCGGCCCTCGGTGCCGGAATTCTGAACTGGGTAGCGGACGAGCCCCGAACTGCTGCCATTCACGGACAAAAGTCCGTCACCGAAAGAGACACCGTTCATCGGCGCACCCATGAAGATGCGTCCGAAAGAGTTGGACGGCAGATTGAAAACCGACAGCGTGAGATCGTCGGCAGAGATGCTCGCGCTGCCGCTGCCGCCCAAGTACGCGCCGACCCACGTGCTGTTCTTGCAGCCTCCGAGTGTGTCGGTGTTTCCGCACGGGCATGCTGCACCAAAGCCTGAACTCACGCCCGGATCCGTCGGGGCGACCGTCATCGCGCGAATGTCGAATTCCCATTGCGTGGATCCTTGCGGCGCTCCGGTGATGCGATGCACGCGCTGAATTCGGCCGTCGCTTCCCGCGACCAGCAGCGAACCGCCGTGGACCGCGAGCGCAGTGCAGTCACTGTCGAGAGTGAAGAATCCCTCCGACACTCCCGTCGCCATGTTCATGCGGAAGATCCAGCCGCTGTTCGTGCCCACGAATATGTGCGTCTGTTCGGCCGTCATCGATGAGATCGCGCCCGTGCAAGCGCCCAGGAAGCTCGGGGTTCCTCCGAGCAGATCGACGCCCGTGACAAGGCCGCTTTGCGATCCGACGAACAAACGCGAACCCGCGCGCACCATGCACGTGACGTTGTGCGTCACCGTCAACGATCCCGTGATCGCACCCGTCGTCTTGCTCACGCGTCGGATGACATTGCTCGCGCTGCCGCCGACGAGAAGCTCGTCACCATTCGAAACCAAACCGCACGCGTCGTTGGGAACGGTGAGGAAGTAAGTCGATTGCCCGCTCGTGGAATCGAACTTGTAGAGGTTGCCCATCGAATCGCTGAGGAACAAGAACGTGCCGTCGAATGTGCTCGCGTGCGGAGATCCGAGGCACGCCGCGACCACTTGGAAGCTGCCGCCCTCGGCTTTCACGCGCGCAACGGTCGAGTTTTGACTCGCGACGAACAGATCGTCAGCCGGGGCGAGGCTCGCGGTTGCGGCAAAGGTCAAAAAGGCCAGGGAGCCACTCAGAGAGAGGGTTTTCGTACTCATGATTTTCCTCGACGCCGACACGCGGAGAGCGGAGCGCTCTCCTCCACCATCGAAGAGCGACGCGGCGCGAGAGTCGTTGCGCGAAAATCGGTCGAAGCCCTGCAGATTCTGCGCTCGCTACCGGACATCGTGCATTCGTGTGGCGTTCATCACGCCTGGGGATTTCACGCTCGACGGGTGCAATTCGCGCTGGTCAGCGGCCTACGTCGGAATTCGATCCGAAGCCAACACGTCCGGCAACTTGCGCGTGAACTCGCGCAGCGCTCGACCACGATGGCTGACGCGCGCTTTTTCGTGCGGTTCGAGTTCTGCGAAACCGCGATTCGTCTCGGCGTAACCGGGCTCGGTGAAGAGGAACAACGGGTCGTAGCCGAAGTCGTGCGTTCCGCGCGGAGCAGAGAGGACGCGACCGTTCGCCGTGCCTTCGATCTCCAACGCGACCGAACCGTCGGGACGGGCGAGGCAGAGCGCACACACAAAGCGCGCTCCGCGACGGTTGAACGGAATGTCGCGCAACTTCTCGAGCAAGAGTGCGTTGTTCGCCGCGTCGTCGCCGTGCGCTCCGGCGAAGCGAGCGGAGAGGACGCCGGGTGCTCCGCCGAGCTCGAGGACTTCCAACCCCGAGTCGTCGGCCAGCGCCCACAGTCCGCTCGCGCTTGCCGCCGAAACAGCCTTTTTCGCGGCATTGCCGGCGAATGTGGGTCGATCTTCGTCGACGTCGGGCACGCCTCCGACGTCCTTCGACGTGACGATCTCGACCGACAGATGCTGCAGCTGCTGCGTGAGCTCGCGCAGCTTCTTCGCGTTGCCGCTGGCGACGAGCAACTTCACTTCGGAGCTACGAGCGCGGCCTTTTGCGCTTCGAAAATGCGTCGAATCGCCGCACCTCCGATTTCGAGCATCGCGTCGAGCTCGCAGCGATCGAACGCGGCGCCTTCGGCCGAACCTTGCACTTCGATGAACTTGCCGTCGCCCGTCATGACGAGGTTCATGTCGGTTTCGGCCTTGCTGTCTTCGACGTACGAGAGATCGCACAGCACCTCTTTGCCGACGACGCCGACCGACACCGCGCCGATCGGACTTTTGAGCGGCCAGCCGCGCAGCACGCGCCGACCGTCCATGTGCATCAAGAGATCGTGCAGCGCGACGTACGCTCCGCTGATCGCACACGTGCGCGTTCCGCCGTCGGCTTGGATCACGTCGCAGTCGATCCAAATGGTGCGCTCGGTCATCTGCGCGAGATCCATCACGCCGCGCAGCGAACGCGAAATCAGCCGCTGAATCTCGACCGATCTGCCGTCGACGGAGTTCACGCGATCGCGCGATTTGCGAGTCTCCGTCGAGGACGGAAGCATCGCGTACTCAGCCGTCAACCAGCCTTTTCCGCGTCCCTGCATGAAGGGCGGCACGCCGTCCGTCGCCATCGCGGTCACGAGCACTTTCGTGTTGCCGAACGACGCGAGCACCGATCCCGGCGCTCGATTCGTGAAACCGCGTTGAAACGAAATCGGGCGCAAATCGCCGGGGTTACGGCCGTCGGGTCGGGGCATGCAAGGATCCTCTTGGGGGGCGAGAAGTATACTCGCAATCAGCTTCGATCTGCACCGATCGCCTCGCGCTGAGCGCAGAGATCGGCGCTCGATCACCGAATGAGGTGATTCGGAGAGTGACCCCGCGCGCAGTGTGTTCCTAGGAGACGCGGAGTCCGAGCGGTCGTCGATCGGTAGAGCGACCGCCAATCAAACGAATCATGTCCAACGCACTTCTTCTCTCGCGTCGCACATCCGCTTGGTGTCTTCCGATTATCGCCGTGTGCGCTGCGACTTCGATTGCTCGTGCCTCCGATTGGACGACCGGTGGAGGAGGGGCGCTGCGTTCGCACCATTCACTCGAAGTCGGACCCGTTCAAGCCGATGTGTGGTGGACGTCGAGCAGCGCTGAGGCCAAGGTTCGCTCGTTTTCATCGAGGGAAATCGCGTGTTTCGCGTCGGCGTCTACAACCTGTCGAGCTTCCCGTCGACCGCCGAGTGCTTCGACCTGAACACGGGCGTGCCGCTGTGGGCCGTGCCCGTTCCGATCGGTCCATCGGGCGGAGGGCGCGGACGCTGTCTAGGTGTCGACCACGGTCGCGTGTACGTCACGCGCGGCGATAACATCGTCGCGCTGTCCGTACTGGACGGCTCGATCGCGTGGACGTCCGCGCTGACCTTCGTGTCGCCGACGATCGTGGGAGCGCACGTGCGCAACACGATGGACCTCGTGTTCGAACCGAGCGGCGATCTCTTCGTCGACGCGGTCGAGAACGTACTGCGCTTGCGCGGAAGCGACGGCGTCACGCTGTGGGACACGCCGCGTCCGAACGCTGCGACCGGCGGAGTCGGCGGCCACGGCGTCGTGTTGAGTGCCGGCGCCGTGTACGCGATCGAGAACACGTACTCGATCGCATCGGGCCTGTTCGCGTGCGAACTGGTGAAGCTCGATCTCGCCTCACGATCCCTTCTGTACGGCAGCGGACCACTCGGCAGCGGCTGGAGCAGTTGTCCGCCGTTCATCGGTCGGGACGGCGCAGCGCACATCGTGATGACGGAGTACGCGTCTCTCCCGGCCATGCCCGAACTCGCGACGGTGCGCGACAACGGCGCTGCTTTCGTCCCGCTGTGGACGGTTCCGACGACGTCGCTCACCGCGACTCGACATGCGACGTGTTCGGACGGCAGCGTCCTCCACGCCGTGCTCGGGAGCGGAACGAACTTCCGACTGCAGAAACTCGATCGATCGACCGGAGCGGTCGTTGCGACGAGTGCCGCTTTGTCGCTGCAAACAGGCCCGGATTTCACGCAGCTCGCCGTCGACGGTCTCGATCGCGTGTTCGTCACCAACTCGGGTTCCGTCAGCGGGGGGGGGCCGCCCGTCATGATCACGAGCGAGCTCGACGGTCTGAAAGCGGACTTGTCGCCGGCATGGAACTTACTCGTGAGCGGCGTCTCGTTCGGCGCACCCGCGCTCGCCTCGAGCGGCACTCTCGTCGTCGTCGCCTCCGGGAGTGTGCGCGCGTTCCGATCGCCGCATTCGACGACGACGACGTACTGCGATTCGACGACCACGACGTGTCCGTGCTCGGCTGGCTACTTCGCTCACGGCTGCCCCAACTCACAGCAACTGGGCGGAGCGCATCTCGCATCCGACGGCGTGGCGAGCACGACGAGCGACACGCTGCAACTGCACGTCGTCGGTGCGACCAACGGTCCGTGCATGTTCCTGCAGGGCACAGTTGCGAGTGGACCGGGCCTCCCGTTCGGTGACGGCAATCTGTGCGTCCTTGGCACGATCACGCGGCTCGGCGTGGTCTTCGCGTCGGACTCGCGCGCGACGTTTCCGTCAGCAGGTGGTACGCCGCTCTCGATCTCGGGGCAGATTCCGCCCGCGGGGCCGAGTACGCGGCACTATCAGGCGTGGTACCGCGACGCGCTGGTCTTCTGCGGAACTGCGACTTTCAATCTGTCGAACGCGCTCACAGTCGTGTGGCCTTGATCAATCCTTGAGAGCGCGCATTTCGCGCACGATTTCCAGGGCGAAATGCATGCGCTCGCCGTCGTCCGCAAGCAACGCGAGGCCGGTGTCGAGTTCGAACGACTCGATCCTCCCCGAGCGCCTCCGCTCACCCGCGTTGACCTGCACGCGTTCTCCCGCGAGCTTCGTGGCGACGAGGAAATCGCGAGCGAGTCGTCGCGGATCCCGCTCGATCTGTTCGACGCGCTGCGCGAAATGGGGGAGGAGCCTGTCGAGCAACGCATCGACGTCGATGTCGATCGCGCACGTCTTCAAACTCGTGACGAGCCGTTCCGCGAGCAGTTCACTCGGGAAAGAAACCTGTGCGACGTTGACGCCGATGCCGACGACGTAGTGGGGCTCTCGCGGATCGAGCCCACGCGTCTCGACGAGAATCCCCGCAAGCTTCGCTGCACCGTTTTTCGTCTCGACGACGACGTCGTTGGGCCATTTCAGTCGCGCGTTCGCCAGTCCGCTCTCGACCACCGTGTCGAGTACGCCGAGTCCAGCCGCGATCGTCAGTCCGGCCGGCGACAGTGCACGCGCCGGCAACAAAATGGCGCTCATGTACAAGCCGGCCGAATCATCACTGTGCCACGCCCGTCCGAGTCGGCCGCGCCCTTTCGTTTGAGCTCGAGCGACGTGGATGTCGCCGTGATGGGCGGTGCCGGCGGAGAGTGACTCGAACGCAGTCTCGGAAGTCGATGGAATCGTGTCGTGACGGTGGATGTGAAAGTGCATCGCGGGTGAACGGGTCGAGGGGTGTGATGCGTGTCGTATTGGACCGCGAGGGAGAAGACCGGAGCGATGGCGAGTGAGTGTCAAGGACTACGCAAGCGTGCATGGCATCGCTGACCTCGTGCTCGTGAACCGCTACGTTCCGCGCTTCAGGAGCACGCGGTTCTGTCAGATAGAAAAACGGTGGGGTGGCGGAGTGTGCTCGAGTGGAGGAATGGAAGGGTCAGCTCTGGTGGAGGTGGGTGTCGCGACCAAGTGCCGACGATTCGAACGAGTGGGCGCTGATGGTAGTCGCACGGATGCGCGTGAGCGCAGCTTCGCGGATTCGTTCGTCTGTAGCGAATGCTCGTGGGTGCGGGGAGCATCTGGTTTCGAATCCGATGGAGCGCGTCGAAATTCGAATGTGCGCGCCATCACGGGATGGTGAAGACACTTTGTTGCAGACGGATGCGCCTGGCGACGCAAAACTGATCGGCAATGATCCTCGCCATCGCCCTCGCACTCGTGCCACAGCAAGAAGCGGCTCCGCCTGCAGAGATTCCGCGTGTTTCCGTCGAGAGCGAAGTACTCGCGAACGTGAAGAATCAAGCGCTCGGGAAGACGACCGTCGATGCGCTTGCGTTGCCTGACGAGTACTTGAAGCGAGTCAGCGATCGCATCATCCGCACCACATTCGAGCAGCGCTACCGCGTCGTCGTCCCGGATCCGCCCCCTCAATCGTCGATGCCGCCGCCGAACGCGAGCAAACCCGTCGATTCGACGACCTTCCAACCCCCGAGCGCCGTCGGCATGCCGCTCGTGATCGGAACCGTGTTCCTCTTGGCATTCGTCGCCTACCTGCTCATCACCGCTCGCGCGCGGAAGGAGACGCCGCTGTGATCGCGATCCTCTTCGCACTCGTGCCGCTCGCCGGCGAAGTCCAGGTCCAGCGCACCGAACTCGATTTCGCCGTCGCTTCCACTCGCAACGCTTACATCGAAGGCCGCCCCGCTGTGCGCGGATTTCGTGCAGGAATCGGACCGAATGCCGCGAACGCGTGGCCGATCGACTTGCCGATCGGCGACGGCGATCTGACGCGAGCTGCGAACCTCGTCAACGAGAAGCTCGCGCGTGAAGGCTTGCTCGCGACGCTCGTGCGTGTCGTCGATGTCTTGGGCGCGAAGAAGTTTGCGAGCGACGAACATCTCGATCTGCTGCGCGCCGCAGGTCTGCCGATCGACTGGTTCACCTACTTCAACGCGCCTGATGCGGCGAGCGTCGTGTCCTTCGTCGCGAACGGCCTGAATTCAGGCGCAAGTGTCGAGGCCGTGATCGCAGAGACCGCGCGCGCGACGTTCGCGTTTCGTCCGACGATCACCGGCTTTCAGGTCGCGACCGAAAGCGGCGAGAACGAGATCGAATGCATCCGTCTGGCCGTCGGCGCAGGCTCTTACTACAGCGGCGAGGGCGACGGCGGAATGATCGACATCCCGCGTGAGCTGATCACGCGGCTCGAGAACGTCGCGTTCTTCGCGTCGGTGCAGGACAAGGACGTCGACGCGCTCCAAGCGCTCGCGCGCACGTGGAAGTTCGCGTCCGGCTCGACGCTCACGCTGTTGCCGCAGGCGCAAGTCGTCAGTCAGTGGGCGCAGGACAACGCGAAGAACGGAATCGTCGACGCGAAAGGACTGCGCTCGACCGCGACGCTCGCGCCGCGCTATGCGAGCCGTGGCGAGGATGGTGCCGCGTTCGTTCCCGGCGACACCTTCGCGCTCGAAGCCTTCGCGGCCGCGGGTCGTCGCGTGGCGCAATCACCGCTGCTTTTCCAGGGCGGGAACATGCTGCCGGTCCTCGATCCGAAGACGGGAAAGCGTCAGATGATAGTCGGCGAGGCCGAGTTGTTCCGCAACATGACACTCGGTCTGACGCGTGCTCAAGTGCTCGAAGCGCTGCGCGTCGAATTCGGTGTCGAGCGCTGCATCGTGTTGCCGGCGACGTCGTTCCACGTCGACTACGAAGTCACGCTGCGCGCGACGAAGGACGGACTCGTCGCCTTCATGAACGACGCGTCCGCCGCAGCACGGATCGTCGTGCAGTGCGCGATCCCGGCGCTCGAACGCGCTGGCGTGTTGACTCCCGACGACGTCGCGAAAGTGCGCGAGGACATGACCGGTGCCAAGTGGCCGACCGTGCTCGAGGGATTGGCGACACTGCTGTCGAAGCGGGCCGTCGGCTACGGCGCGTTCCCGGAGTCGTTCGCGAAACACTTCTCGACCGAGCCGACGGATTCAGGGATCGGAAACCTGCAACGCTTCTTGCTCGCGCTCGACGTGTTGACCGCCGAGACATCGGACGCCGCATCGCTCGCGAAACAGGATCTCGATCCGCACTTGATCTCGTACTTGACGTCGATGCGTCGCCGCGAGGTCGAACGTCAAGCGGTCGCACGCGCGCTCGCCAACGAAGGCATCCGCATCGTCGGCGTCCCGAGTACGAGCGACGGTTTCCGCAGCCTCAACTCGCTCAACGGCGTGCACGCGAAGGGCGTCTACTACATGCCCGCGAACGGTGGCCTCTACGCCGACTTCGATGCCGCAGCCAAGACGATTTTCGAGAACACGCTCGGTCCGACGGTACGCGTGGTGCCGATTCGCGCGGCCGAAAGTCTGCGTCGCGACGGCGCGCTGCACTGTGCAGTGTCGGTGATTCCGCGTCTCTGAGAGGTCGCTACACGCCGTAGGTGTCGTCCAGGCCCCATCCAGAGCGCGGGCCGGCGATTCGTTGGGAACCGGCGCATCGTCTCGACCGTCCAATCGGCTGCCTGCTCCGATTTGGCCCCTGTTCAATTCCAGATCCGGGGCGCAGGATACCGCTCGTGAGAAACTACACCGCTGTCGCCGCTCTGCTCATTTCTGCTGCAGCGCACGCTCAAACCAACTCTGCCTGGCAGACCGTCGGCGCCCCGGCATTCAGCGAGTGGGCGACGATCTGCTCGCGCATAGCGTCGGATGCGAACGGCAACGTCTACGTCGCCTATCAAGACTTGACACCTGGACTCGGCGCGCGAGTCACGGTGAAGAAGCGCGTCGGCGACACGTGGCAACTCGCGGGCGCGCAAGGCGCGGGTTCGATCGGCGCCGGCTACTACTGCAACATGGCGTTCGACGCGAGCGGCGCGCTGCTCGTCGCGAGCCGCGATTACGGTCTGTTGGCGCGTGCTGGCGTGCGTCGCTACGACCCGGCGTCGAACACGTGGTCGTCGTTCGGCGTCAACGGAATGGGACCGGGCGAAGCTCACTACGTCGATCTCGTGCAACTGCACAACGGCCGCTCGGCAGTCGTGTACCAAGACGGTGGGTTCGGCAATCGATCGACCGCGATGGCGTTCGCTGCGGGAGTGTGGTCGCCGTTGGGCGCGCCGGGTTACTCGGCCGCAGGGGCTGGATTCCAGCGCATCACAGCTGCGCCGGACGGGACGATCTACACCGCGTACAGCGACGGGTCGTTCCCGGATGCGAGCAACATCGGTAAGGCCAGCGTGCTGCGCTACGACCCGACGAGTTCGACGTGGAGCTACGTCGGCACGCCCGGCTTCACGCCGCAAGGCGCGAGCAATCTGACGCTCACGATCGATCGCACGGGCGTGCCTTGGATCGCGTACTACCGCTACCACGATGCGATCGTCGTACAGCGTTTCGATGGCACGAATTGGGTCACGGCGGGTGATTCACCGTGCGGTGCAGATGTTCCGACGATCGATTCGGAAGAGTGGCGTCAGTGGCTGTCGCTCCAATTCGATTCGCAGAATCGGCCGTACATCGCGTACCAGCTGTACTTCAACGGACGCAAAGCGTGCGTGCGGCGCCTCGACGGCAGTGAGTGGCTGTCCGTCGGTCAATGGGGCTTCACGCCGGGTGCTGCGGACTACTTGTCGATGATCGTCGACGCGCAAGACGTGCCGTGGGTCGCGTATCGAGATGGCGCGAATGGTCAACGCGTTTCCGTGATGCGCTATGTGCCTGTTTCGGAGAGCTACTGCATCTCGACACAGAACTCCGTCGGCTGTTTCGCCACGATTTCGAGCACCGGTGCACCGAGTCTGACCGGCGTGACGCCGTTTTCGATTCGCGCCGGAAATGTGATCAATCAGTCGCTCGGCATGCTCGTCTACAGTTCGCAGTCAGTCGCTCAACCGTTCGGTTCGGGCACGTTGTGTGTCGGCAATCTGCGTCGCGCGGGAACCACGAATTCAGGCGGTGCAGTCGGTGCACCGAACTGCACGGGATTCTTGCAGTACGACTTCGGTGCAGGACTGTCGAGCGGCCTGCCGGGAGTTTGGTTCGGGACGACTCTGTACGCGCAGTTCTGGTATCGCGATTCGACGAGTGCGAGTGGGTACGCGCTGACGAATGGGTTGAGGTTCGTCGTAGGGCAGTGAGGCTGATCGTTTCGTCGCGCGGGTCAACGGGCTGACAGCCGGAGTGAAGTGCGAGACGTTTTTTTCTACGGGGTGCTCTCAGTGAGCGCGCGGACTGCTGGCTGGTAAACGCGGATCTGAAGTCGCGCGTACTGCACGAAAAGACAGGCGAAACAGCGCGACGAGCTCGGTGTCGCGCTGTTCCTGTCGCTCATGATGGCCGCTGCGTTTCTCGTCTTCGACATGTTCGGTCGACAGATCGCACGCATCGGCGACGTCACCAAAGATGGTGTCGACGAGATCGTCGTCACGGATCCGATCGGTGAAACCGCGCGCAGGCCGCGTGCTCGTCGTCGATCCGGTGAAGTGGACGATCGTGCGCGAGCTCGCAGGCGACGGCAGCGAAGGTGAATTCGGTGGCTTGTGCAGCGCGGCGCACACGGGCGATCGCTCCTACTTGGCGGTCACTTCCGTCGTGAAGGGAGAGCCTCGCTGGTTGCTGCGGCTCATCGATGTCGCCGATCTTTCGACCGTATGGACGGACACGATCGAGATCGATCCGTCGAATCGGCATTCGTACCCGAATCCGCTGTGCGTCGTCGACGGTGACGACCCCGTCGTGTTTCTCCTCGAGCGGTCCAAAGCGGCGCTCGACGATCCCGAGCATCTCGTGCTGTGGCGTCGCGTCTTGAAAGGGCGAACATGCATCGGGCACTTGCGCGACGGCTACTTGCTGCGCAGCGGGCAGAACACGTGTCCGCACTACGACCTGAAAGGGAAGCTCGACGGCATTTTCGTTTCGAGCATCGACGACTATTCGCCTCCGGACACGCGGCTGTTTTTCGAAAACCAGTCGCGCGTGGCCTGGTTCGATCTCGCTACCGGCAAGTCAGTCCCTGTCTGTCGCACAGCGGAAGATACGGCGGCAGCGGGTGTCGAGTTGCTCGGCTTCAGTGCTCCGCACGGCCGATTTGTCGGTGATGCGATCGCGGTGCGGAGGGTCAGAGCGGGCGGTGGGCAGCTCGTGATGCTCACCAGGCGTGGCACTGTATCGCAGCTTGAATTCCCCGCTTGAATCGAACTCTCCTACTACTGGGGTGCATCGATGTGTTGGGTGCGGGACGTGGACGAAGACGGCGTCGAAGACTTGGCGTTCGGCTGTCCGATCGGGCTCGGAGGTTCTGTGTTCGTCCTTGGCTCGAGGCGCGCTGCGAAGATCACGACGATCGAGCCGAGTATGCAGGAAGGCCTAGATTTCGGCCACCGCATCGACATCTCGTCGAGCTTCGGTACGCAGGTCTGCGCGGTGCCCGATCAGGACGGAGATGGGCTGGACGACCTTCTCGTCGCAGGGACTTCCTTCGGTGGTGCTCGCGGCGCGCAGGCCGCGCTCTCGGTCGTCTCGACGAAGACATGGAAGATCGTCCGTGTCGTGGTCGACCGCGAACTCGCGAAGGCGAAGTCGGACAAGTAGTTCGCAGACGATCGAGCCCTGAGCGAAAAGCGCTGTGAACACGCATCGTCGCGAATCCTCGGATGTTTGCCCTTTCAAGTTGAGGTCGAGCCGAAGCGTTCCACGTGAGTTCTGCGCTCGGTGGAATTCGTGATGTCGCGCAGGGAAACGGCAAGTGACTGCTGCGAACGATGTTCGATCACGCACGAACGCATGCCGAGCTCGACGCGTTCGGATCGACTGACGTCCTTCGCGTGGACGGCGGTCCACCGCACGCGAGCTGTTTTGCTTTTTCGATGTCTGCCCTTTCGAGTCGAGACAGGAATTCGCTGGTGCGCGCAGAAAAATCCGACACCAACCGCAACCGCCTCACGCGCCGATCGTCTGTTCCTTGGGAGGGCTCGATGAAGCGCACGAAACAGTCGACGTTCGAGTTCAAATGCTGGGGCGGAGCTCGCAAGGGATCGGGACGCAAGCTCGAGGCGGCTCGACGAAGTGTGCCGCATCGCAAGCGCGCCGAGATCGCGTCACGACATCCTGTCCACGTCACGCTGCGACTCGAGAACGGCCTCGAGAGTTTGCGCAAACGCCGCACGTTCTCGCTCGTGCGCGAGGCCTTGGCTGCGGGATCGAATCGATTCGGTGCGCAGCTCGTGCAGTACTCGGTGATGACGAATCATTTGCATCTCGTGCTGGAAATCGAGAGTGAGTACTCACTTGCCGCAGCGATCAAGGGACTGTGCGTGAGGATGGCGCGCGCCCTCAATGCACTCTGGGCCCGCACGGGCAACGTGTTCGCCTCGCGATACCACGTGCGCGCTTTGAAGACGCCGAGTGAGGTGAAGAATGCGCTCGTCTACGTTCTGCGCAATGCGGTTCATCACGGAATTCACTTCGTGGGATTGGACCCGTTTTCGTCGGCAGTGTGGTTCGACGGATGGATGGACGCTGCTCATCGAGCGCGTGAGTGGTTTGCGTCGCCGCTGCCGAGGGCGCGCACTTGGTTGCTCGCGCACGGATGGCGCAGGCAGGGATTGATCGAGGTCGACGCGCGTACGAGGGGATCGAGATCGGGGTGATGCAGTTGGCTCACAGATCCTGAAACGAGTCGTGACCCTGCGCTGTGGACGTGAACGACGGGAAGAATCCCGGAGGCGTGGCAGAGTCACGACTCGTTCCAGGAACAGTGCGCATCACCGACGACACCGACTCCGTCGGCGAAGTCGCTTCACGGGTGTTCCGCGGATGCCGGTCACGAACTGTTCCTGGAACGAGTCGTGACCCTGCGCAGCATTGTTCGCGCTTGGCGTCGTTGTCGTCCACGGCGCGGCGTTACGACTCGTTCCCGGAACTGTTCGCAGCCCCGGACTTTCCCGCAGTTCCAGGAGCCACACGCAACCGGCGACTCCGCAACGCTCGCAGTCACGCTCGCAGTCACGCCCGCAGTCACGCCCGCAGTCCCGCCCG
>ENA-ORBV01003385-ORBV01003385.1-microbial-mat-metagenome-genome-assembly--contig:-NODE-3385-length-31953-cov-13.651650_pt1 | contig 31953 bp, 31 predicted proteins | sample MGYA00237777_ERZ505514 | MGnify/ENA primary metagenome ERZ505514 (study PRJEB26160, sample SAMN06269048) | microbial mat metagenome | isolation source: Oligotrophic lake microbial mat | place... | reverse complement strand
CATCCAATGCTAACCAAATCCACTGCTTATTCCCTTTATCACCCACAAATGACCACATTTCATCACATTGAATCATCGTAATTGCTCGACTAGGGTGAGATAAGAGAAAGCGAAGAAGGTGCAGAAATGGCATTAGTAATCGCCTTAAAAGCTGAAACACCCTGCCGTCTAGCAGTATTGACAATCGAGCGCACCGCCGCAAATAGCTCTTTACCCCAATCGGAACGAAACCCATTAGTAACCTTGCGGAAGATTACACTGAGTCGTAAAGCTTGCTCACTAGAATTATTTGTAGGCGGAATTGAGGCATCATCAAGAAACAAGAAAAGATGCTTTTGGATTTTGCTGTAGCGCTTGTGCAGCCTTACACCGTCTGATTGAATCGGAATTAAAGCTAAAGCTCTTGCCAATCTTCGATTCAGGTCACAACGATATTGATAAAGAGTAGAATCAGTCCACTTCTGATACTTTTTATGAATCACAAAAGCTCTGAGTAAGATCTGCTTGAATACTGGGGCAAAGATCTTGTCACCCGCATCAATCGCATACTGACAATCTCGCAGTTGATGTGCTAGGCATACCTGCCAATTCGTCGCGGGATTCTTCTTCTGAGCACTGAATAAATCCGATATCCAGACTTCAGGTTGATGACCTGCCATGATTTCTGTAATTACCTGAGTGCCTCGACTGGGACGAATCACATGTAAACAAACTTGCTCGTTTTGAAATACCCATTCCCATTCATTTTTGCCGTTGACTCTGGCACTGGTTTCATCTGAACAAACCATTCTTGAACTCTGCAATCGCTGCAAAATTGCTTGGACTTGTGGGTCTAGTTGGGCTTTGACTCGCTTGAATAACTCTGCTAGCCCTCCTTCGGATATTTTTACACCGAAGACTTCACCCATCAACTGGCTCATCCTCTTTTTGTCTGATTCTTTTTGACCTGAGTTGTTACCAAGATTTTAACAGTGGGCGCACTGCTTTTAGGCAGTACCAATGCTTATGTCTTAATATGAGTTGGGACAATATTCGCAATATCGTTATCTAGCATTAATTTATCTCCTGCGAGGGCTAGGTTCTCTGAAATTTCCATCTAACAACTATTACTCTGGCAGGTGGATGGGTTATTTCTTGTGTGAATTGATGGATTACGATACAAAACTTAGGGGAATTGATTATTCTGAATCTAGATCGGATCGTGATTAACCAATTAGTTGAGCAACTCGATAAGCAGAGGCGATCGAACCTTCATGTAAGCCATCTCCTAGATAAGCTCCCGCGTGGTATGTGTGATTCTCTCCATTAGTCGCAACCACCTGATCGCGATATCGAAAAGCCTCAGTGGTATACAACGGTGTGTGATGTTTCTGAATATGAACGATCTGCTCCTTGGCAATCAATTTTTCCAGTTGAAATGACAAAAAATAATGATTCGGTGATGAGATGCCGCAAAGCTGATTCAAGTCACTGTTATATCCCCACTGGATATCGGTTTGGAAGAAATCAAATTCTGAGGGATTTTGGATATTATGACGCTCGTACATAGAAATATCCTGATGCGCTGTGGTGTTGACATAATTAGCTTTCCATTCCGAAAAACGCTTAATTTCAGCGTCAGTGGGATCGGCTAATAGTGCCATCACTTGGTCAGGTGGTGTAGCAAACACGACTTTATCAAATTCTTGGATTTCACCATTCGATCTCGTGATTTTCACCGTATCTGGGCTGCGGTAAATATTGGCAATCTCCGCACTTAGAATAACTTCACCCTTAAACCGTTCTAAAATCTTCTCAATGTAAGAGTAGACCCCGCCTTCAATCCTCAGCCAGTCAACTGAAATATAATCACGTAACATCGGTATGGCAAGTTCGGCAGGAAAGTTATCAATTAGTTCAAAGGGGATTGAGTAGCTGTACATCGTCATCAACTTCAGCCAAACCTGACTAATATTCTTGTTATTCAAATACTTCGATAATGGCTGGTTATAAAAATCTTCCATCTCGGCAAATCGTGTTTCCATCCACAGTCCCACAGAACTGGCATGGATCAGATCGAATCGCAGATATTCCATCAGGCGTTCGAGACCTCGATAATTCTTGTCGATCGAGACTCCCGATAAAAAATGACTGCCATCTTTTGGGAATAAAGATGAGCCGATACTGACAGGTTTTAGTTCCACTTCTAGCTCTTGCATGAGCGCGACGAAATTATGAAATACGGTCGGAAATTCCAGTACGCCACATTCCAATATTCGATCGCAATCAGATTGGTTGGGCTGCACATTTTTGTTTAATGTGCGAATATGTCCTCCCAGCATGGGTTGCCGCTCAAACACAGTGACATGATGTTTTTGTTTATCAAGCAGGTAAGCTGTAGCCATGCCACTAGAACCACCACCGATCACGGCAATTCTCATGGCTGTTCACCTAAAAGCACGTCACCAGATAATCGTTGATATAGGAGCGCCCCTGTCCAAAATGTGGGCGCAAAACCTGGATAGCCTGATGAAGCATTACAGAAATAGAAATGATTGAGGGAGGTTTCGTGATTTAGCCTTCCTAAACCCATGTTGCGCGGTGTCAGACTAGAGCCGTATGAATTTCCATTGGGACACCAACAAAAGCGTTCATTCGTAGTGGGGCTGCCTGTGATATGGAAGACCATATGCTTCCTGAAATCAGGTACATAGTGTTTTTCCACAATATCAAGTATGGAATCAAAGATTTCCTGCTTTTTCTGGTTGTATGCCTTGCGATCTTTCTCCAATAATTGCTGAAAGTAGCCGTAATTTGCCACAGTCAGAAATTCGACAATTTGGCAATCTTCTGGGCAATCTCTACTCGCTTCCGTCAGAAAAGTTGGCGTTGTGATTGCAAAGCTAGGATTAGAAAAGTCATTACGTTCATACATCTGAGCAAAGGCTTCATTCAAATCCTCATGCCCTGTATGAAAGAGATTCCATTTACCAAATCCATATTCTCGGAGATCGAGATCTTTGACAACACAATAAGCCATGTAGTTGGACGCAGAATAGTCATAATTGAGTTTTTGACGTATTTTTTTGGAGAACTTTGTCTCACCAATCATTTTGGCGGCTTTCTTTGGGTCAATGTTGCAAATTACAGTTTCGCCCGTAAATTCATGGGTTTGATGGGTGATCAGATCGATCGACTCCACGCCCATAACCGTCCGATCTGTAACTTTAAAATTTATGACTTCATGGTTCAGCAATACCTTCCCACCATTAGATTCGATCGCTTTGACGAGGGAGTTAATCACATGCTCAAAATGTTGAGTAGGATAAAAAGCTCCTGCTTGATAGCCCCTGAACAGGGAAATCCAAGCATAGAAAGAGAGTTGATTTGGTGGGAGTAAAAAATCTGGCCATTGGGAAGCTAATAAGGTTTGAGCAGCTTGCGGTAGTTGGAATTTATTGAATACGTCCTGAAGTGTGGAATTGAGATATTGGATGGCACAAGCTACCTCACCTGCATGTTTGAGTAATTCCATTGGTTTCAATGGTGGTGCAAGTCTTTTTAAACCTTCTCCAGTTTTCTCAACTTCATTCACAAATTGACGAATTCGATCGACATGATCGGGAAATAGCTTTGATAAGCGTTGGATTAGTTCTTCTGGTTCTGATGGAATATCTAATGCATATCCCGCCATTCGCATATGATCGAAGCCCGATGGGTCGTACCGCTCAAAGGTGACCTCCCGCTCTAAACCCAGCTTCTTCAGTACCCGATTTACCGTATGTCCTTCACCGCAATCCCAAACATAGTGAAACTGAGCATTGAAGGTATATTTTTTCGCCATCGTAAACGTGTGCCCAAAACCGCCTGGATGCTCGTGAGCTTCAAGAATTTGCACAGTCTTACCAGATTTTGCCATCAAAGCCCCAAAGACTAATGCAGATAATCCACTGCCAATGATTAAATAATCTGGTTTCATATAGCGATCTCTGTAGGAATGTTTAGGATAAAATCTTAATTACTTCTGACTACTTATTCCATCAGTGGTACGCCCACTCATTTCATCGGGATGAATGCGATAGATTGCCATGACCTCTGCGCGTCCCCAAGCGTCGATCCAGGTGCGATTGAGTGCAGGAGAAAGAGTTGGATTTCGCTCTTTAATCAAATGCATCGCTCGATCGATTTCTGCTTGCTGGGTGAGAAGTTCAGCTCGACCGTTGACAATCACGCTACGCCAATGGGTCGGATTATTTATATCTTCAACCTGCAAACAGATTTCGGGATTTGCATCGATGTCATGGGTCTTCATGCCAATCGTGGTAAATAGAAAAATAACTTCATCTTCGAGATAGAAATGCATTGGCATTACATAGGGTTTTCCTTCATGGATAAAACCAAGATGACCATATCCTATTTGATGCAAAAATTCATGTATTTCTTTCTTTCCCATTTCATCAATATCTAACATCACTATTCTCCTTTTATAGATTAATTAAAAATTAATTTGATAGATTTTTTGCTTAATCGGGTCAGGCATGGTTTGCATGTCTAAAGTTTAGTGGCATATAGATTTAGCTTAGTAGCTGAAGCCTAGAAATCATCTCTATCCAATGGCATATTTTTTAGGGCTATGTCAAAATTAAGGCATCTTTTGCCTCGTCTGTGAGCTGTTTTAGGTCGGGGAGTTCTGGCATGACCTTCATGATCGTATGCATGTTGTCGATCGAGATATGATTGATCGAGATACGATCGGCTAGTCAAATCACACTCAAGAAAATACTTGCTGTTAACAATATTACAAACAATGTTAAAAATGTTTTAAAATTATTCATAATCAAACATCTGACTCACAAGAGATTTTAGGAGAAATATTATGGCGTTAGTATCATTGAGGCTATTGCTGGATCATGCCGCAGAAAACGGCTACGGCATTCCAGCCTATAACGTTAATAACATGGAGCAGATCCAGTCGATCATGCAGGCGGCAGCAGAAACCAATAGCCCTGTAATCCTGCAAGCCTCTCGTGGAGCGCGTAAATATGCTGGAGAAGCTTTCTTGAAGCATTTGATCTTAGCAGCAGCAGAAACCTATCCTGATATCCCGATCGCGATGCACCAAGATCACGGTAACGGCCCATCAACCTGTTACTCTGCAATCCGTCACGGTTTTACGAGTGTGATGATGGATGGCTCACTCGAAGAAGATGCCAAAACACCTGCTAGCTACGAGTACAACGTCGAAGTAACCCGCTCTGTGGTCGAAGTTGCTCATGCTGTTGGCGTTAGTGTCGAAGGCGAACTTGGCTGCCTTGGTTCCCTAGAAACTGGCATGGGTGATAAAGAAGACGGTCACGGTTTTGAAGGCACACTTTCTCACGATCAGCTCTTGACCGATCCAGATGAAGCTGTAGACTTCGTAACCCAAACTGGGGTTGATGCTCTAGCTGTCGCGATCGGTACTAGCCATGGTGCTTACAAGTTCAGCCGCAAGCCAACTGGTGAAATCTTGGCAATGGATCGGATTGCCGAAATCCACCGTCGTCTGCCTAACACTCACTTGGTCATGCATGGTTCTTCTTCTGTTCCTGAAGATTTACTGGAATTGATCAACAAGTACGGCGGTCAAATTCCTGAAACCTATGGTGTACCTGTAGAAGAAATTCAAAAGGGGATCAAGAATGGTGTACGTAAGATCAACATCGATACTGATTGCCGTCTAGCGATCACTGCGGCAGTGCGCGAAGCTCTAGCTCAAGCTCCCGCCGAATTCGATCCTCGCCACTTCCTCAAGCCATCGATCAAGTACATGCAAAAGGTATGTGCCGATCGATATAACCAGTTTGGCGCAGCAGGCAATGCTAGCAAAATCAAGGCTGTATCTCTAGATGACTTTGCTGCTAAGTATGCCAAAGGAATCTATGCTGCGCCTAAGCGTCAGCCCGTAGCTGTATAGGTAATCTGTTAAACAAACAAAAAGGAGGCGTTGCAAGTCAACGCCTCCTTTTTTAAGTTTTAATTAATAATGAGTCTAAAGTGTTTGCTGATTGCTAGGGCGAATACGACTTGGTGTTGTACCCGACTCAGGTAAAGACTTGTATTGTTCACCAATTAAGTCTTTGCTGACCTGTAATCGCTTGCCTGTAATTGTGATGCCGTTTTCACGCACCAATACGACAGAAACCCATCGATCGCCTTCGTTGTAGGGAGCTTTACCAATTCTGAACATGCCTCCAGATCTGAGGGCTTGTAGATTCACAGTTGACTCTTTGAGATAGCTATCGGGATTAACAGATTCTTCTAATACCGCACCCAATAAGAGGCTAGCACCGAGAGGTTCTGTCACGACTGCATCAAGCGCATATTCTCGCCCCACCCCAATCTTGTTGGGCATCCGTAACTCGACTTCGGGTGGCTTCTCGCCAGAAGTAAGTGAACTGCCTTCAGAAAGAATTTCCTGCTGGGAGATCTGCCAACTACTGCCACGATTTGAGTAAGTCTGCACAGAAGTTAGCTGGGCCTCTAGCTTGAATTTTGTTGCGCCATCACCTCTGTTACCTTGGGCGCGGGTAGCAGTTTGCACCTTATATGTATCACCAGTGCGCTCCCATTTCACCATTTCAGTGCGATATTGCAGGTTAGGGTACTTTTGCCACAGAACTTCTAAAGCCCGCCTTAGTGTGTCTTTAGTCAGCCCATCGCTATTTTTGAAGTCAGGATCGTAAAACTGCATGGCAGCATTGAGATCGCGCTTGTTTGCCGCCGCATCAAGTGCGGCGATCGAATTGACTAAGCCCGCAGGAGCCTTGTCAGGAGTGTCAGCCCAAGCATAATTCATCCCAAAGTCTAAACGAGGTAACCCTGCGACTTGAAATGAAAATTTTGGCAGGGGAACAACCAGACTCAGAGAAGTTGCCAGCGTAGCTAAAAATAGGAGGGTGATGCGCCGATTCATATTTAGTTATAGTTTAGTTAAAGCAGTGAACTTAACCGATCTACTCATTGTTGAGGGATCTCTGTGATTTCTGCGATCACTCAACAATGATAAAACATTAATAAACGAGTTACTCTTCCTCAGTTTCTTCAGCTTCAGTAGGATAGAAGAAGCCATCATTACGACCTGTAAGGATAGATTTGCCTAGAGAGATCGCCTTTTGTGCAGATACTGCGGCTTTGTTCTTCCAAACGGCTTTACGCATATTCCGCTTTGATTTCGATGTCTTTTTCTTAGGGCATGCCATGATCGTAAGTTAAAATTACAAGTTAGATTTTTACAGCTTTCCCATTCTAAGGTAAGGTTGTCAATTCTGGGGATTATTCCTGAAATATCCATCGCCACAAGGGATGCTCGCTACCTTTAGTTTGAATTTGGCACACCTGCTGAGTTAAGTCTCTGTACTCCCTCTGGCTGATGCCCCACAGAATATGCCAGCTTTGCCAAAGCAGGGTTGATAAAGTCATACCAACACATAAACCAATGCCAATGAACGTGAGTCGATTGCTTTGAAGACTCACTCTCACAGCCGCCCAAGTGAAATATTCCAGCCACATCGCTAGATCGTGCCGCAGCCGCCACAGACAGTAAGCCCCTAAAGTTGCCCAGAGTAAAAGCACAACCGTCCAGCGTAACCAGAGTTGCACCTGAAGCAGTCTTTGCACCTGACGGTCTAGCAGTCTTCGATCGAGATCGCTACTAGAATCACGATCGAGGTCGGAGTCATTCATATCAGGCCTCGGCGATTTCAGGTGGCTTAGGGGTTGACTTGATTTGACGATCTCGCCACCAAGCAAGCAAAATACTGGCATTAAAAATGCTGGAATACGCTCCAGATATAAAGCCGATAATCAAAGCTAGGGCAAAGTACTTGAGCGTCGCGCCCCCAAACAGAAAAATTGCAACTAAGGATAGTAGAGATGTCAACGTCGTGTTGATCGATCGAGCGAGAGTTTGGTTGACCGAAATGTTCACTAGATCATCAAAGCTATGGGTGTCGCCCATAATCTTCAAGTTCTCACGGATTCGATCGTAGATCACGACAGTATCATTCACCGAGAAACCAATGATTGTCAGCATTGCCACAATAAATAGACTATCGACTTCGACCCCGATAGTCAGTCCCAAAATCGCGAAAATACCCACTGTAACCAGAACGTCATGCAGCAGGGCAACGATCGCAAAGAAGGCGTAGTCAAGTTGAAAACGAAATGCGAGGTAGACGGCAATGCCTAGAAAAGATAATCCCAGAGCCAGTAACCCAGAGGTGAGAAGCTGACCGCCGACCGCAGGCCCAACTTCATCGATCTGGATCTTTTGAGGATCGGGCTGACCGAACTTACCGATCACACCCTCTAGGGATTTTTGCAGTTGCGCTCTCTGCTCAGGTTCCAACTTTGTTGTTTGGACTAATACGCCTCGACCATCCTGCCCGACCAATTGGATTGTGCTGTTGGCATAGCCTTTGTCTGCCATCACCTGACGAACAGATACGATGTCGATCGGTTTGCCACAGTTGCCTTTACTTTCACAGACTAACTCTAGGGTCAGGCGCGTTCCACCTGTGAAGTCAACCGCAGGATGCAAAGGTAGACCCGTCTTTTGCCACGAAACGATCATGGCGATGATTCCTGCGAGGATCAATGCCGCCGAACCGAGCAGGTAAGGGCGACCGTGCCTAATTACATCTAACTTCATAAGGTTGCACCAGTAGTCTTGTCGTTCTTGTCGATCGATTTGTCATATAGCTTATTCTCGTTAGCCTGAACTGAAGCAGGCTTGCCAAAGCTTTTGATGCCGTAAAATTCGGGCTTCCGTAACTCAGGAATACCGATCAAGGTTAAAAGCAGGACGCGGCTACAGGTAATTGCCGTGAACATACTGACGATTACGCCAACACCAAGTGTTACCGCAAAACCTTTAACCAAACCCGATCCTAGCCAAAATAATGCGCCGCAAGCAATCAGCGTTGTGACGTTGCTATCGAGAATACTCGACCAAGCACGGTTAAATCCTGCTTCCACCGACTTGTATAAACTTCTCCCCGCTAGCAATTCTTCGCGGGTGCGCTCAAAAATCAGCACGTTAGCATCAACCGCGATCCCGATACTGAGAATAAAGCCAGCAATCCCAGGTAAAGTGAGCGTTACACCTAGCAAACTAAACAAAGCAAAGGTAACGATCGCATAGACAATTAAAGCGATATCTGCCACCACACCCAGAAGGCGATAGTAGACAATCATAAACACCAATACCAAAAATAGCCCTGCCATCCCAGCATAGATGCTGCTCTGGACGCTATCTGCGCCTAGACTTGCGCCCACGGTGCGGTTCTCGACAATTTTGACGGGTACAGGTAAAGCCCCTGCACGAAGTTGGAGTGATAGATCGCTTGCTTCTTCTAAGCCAAATCTGCCTGTGATCACGGCGCGTCCACCCGTGATGCCTTTACCCTGAAACTCTGGGCCGACGCTGGGGTAGCTGATTAATTTGTCATCGAGAAATATGCCTAAGCTGCGTCCTGTGCCGCCCAGTTCACCTGTCATTTTGGCGAATAAGTCACCGCCTTTAGTATCAAACGTCAGAGCAACTTCCCAGTTACTTGCTGCCTGATCGGCTGGATTTGCGACAGCATCCTTGAGATAGCTGCCTGTTAGTCCTGTGACTGCAAATAGGGAGTCGATCGCCGTTGTGCGTTTCTCAATATCAGCTTTATTTGTTTCGATCGATTGCTTATTTTCCGCGATCGCTTTTTCGTCTTTTCGATCGACCAAAAGTTTTTGTTCTTGCTCTAATTGGCTCTTTTGGGCTAAAGCCACTTGGAGAAGCTGCCGTTCTGCGCCAAATTCAGATTCGCTACCAGGTTTTTGCTTACGAAAATCGAGTTGAGCCGTATTCCCTAAAACTCGCTCTGCCTGAGCAGGGTCGTTTACGCCTGGTAACTGCACGACAAGTTGATCGTCGCCGCTAATCTGCACTGATGCTTCAGCCACGCCCAAGCCGTTAATCCGTTGCTCCACCACATATTTTGCGGTTTCCATCAGACGTGGGGTGATTTTGGTGATGCCCTGCTTGGGGTTAGGCTGGGCTTGTAACGTCAATTGTGCGCCGCCGCGCAGGTCAAGTCCCAACTTGGCGGGATGACTCACAATCAAATAAATCGCCCCCAGGACGATCGCAAGAATAAAGGCGAGAAAGCGGCTTTGTTTACCCATTTTGGCTTAGACCTATGTTGTCTTCGAGATTTGGCTGAGAGATTAAGTAGCAATGCCAAATACAATTTGAGGCAACTGCGATCATAACTCAAGATCGCTGAGCAATTTTGCCTGAGGTTTGATGTGGAGGATTGGATGCTCGATCGATTCGATCGAGAAATTAAGTCTAAACAACATTTGCGAATATGTATCTTGGGTAACATCTGCTCTCTGACAAAGCATGAAACGATAAATTTTGTCTGAAGGTTTTAATTCTCCTCAGCTAATCAATGCTCGAAACTTTGTCTGTGTTCTCTTTCTTCGATCGCTTCATCCCCTCAAAATCTCTTTCAAACTTTCTAATCCTCTCTATCCATCATTAAGCATATTTTCCCTAGGTTTTATGGGTTTCGATCGATCGCACCGCTACTCCCTTCTCAGTGACCATTCCAATCAAATAGCCTTATAACAATGGATACACAACTCACCCCTACGGAACTGCAAACCGCGATCGAACTATTACAAGACTATGCACCTGCCCAAGCAGCGTTAACAGGTTTAAGCGAGAGTGATGGTAATTTGGAACAGTGCTTCGATCGATTATGGGAGGAAAAATATGGCAAGCAAGATTTCGGCATAAAGGGCAAATCGCTCTGGCAATCGACTCTAACTGTCATTCGTCAAGAACTTTGCGGCGATGAAGGATTTCAGACTAAAGTTAGGGAATATAGCAAAAAGCCAGCCTAAACTTTTATGCCCACAATCACGATCGAGGAAGAACAGCGCACCGAATCGGGTTTTAGCACCTAAAATATGACAAATTGTGAGATCTCATGTTTGCTATTGTTTAGTAGTATTGCCTAGACCTAAATTTCAGATGAAATAGTTATGACAAATCCCGCAAGCATTAATTTAGCCGTAAATCTCACAGATGCCTATGAAATCTGTGATGTGGAGCCGCTTCAGGGTAAGGATTTGGACAAATACTATATTCCGTTGCTAGAGGCGCGAAATAGTGAGGCAATTATTCAAGTTGGACAGATTTTAGATCAGCAGAAGCCTGAAACTTTTAGTACGATTCTATTTACAGGACATCGGGGCTGTGGCAAAAGTACGGAATTACGGCGAATCGAGGAAAAGTGGAAAGATAAATATCTTACTATTTTTCTCAATGCGGAAGAAGAGACTGATATTAACGATCTGGAATATATTGATATTTATTTGATGGTGATTCGGCAAGTTGAAGAGACTTTGCGAGGTCTGAAAATCACCTTTGATAAGCAATTACTAAAAAGTGTCGAGGATTGGTTTAAGGAAATTACAAAAGAATCAGAACAATCTGTTGCCTTGTCTCTAGATGCAGAAACCTCTGCTAGTTTGGGTGCTGATGCGCCTTTCTTTGCTAAGCTCCTTTTTAAACTAAAGGGTGTAATCAAAAATTCTTCATCGGAGAAAACGAAAATTCGCGAAATCTTGAAAAAGGAAGTTACGCGGATGAAGGGTGACATCAATTTGTTGCTGGGCGATGGACTGAAGAAATTAAGGGCAAAATTCCCAAAGTACAAAGGTTTTTTGGTGATTGTGGACAATTTAGATCGCTGTCCGCTAGAGGTTTCTAATAAGTTGTTTTTTGACTATGCGGCGCAGCTTAAAGAGTTGCACTGTTCGATGATTTACACAGTTCCAATTTCGGTGCTTTATTCGTCGCGAGGTTTGAGTAATTCCTTTGACGATCCGCATATTGTGCCGATGGTGAATATCTATCAACTCGATCGCTCTGAATATCCCGTTCAATACAAGCAATCAGGTTTAGAAGCCGTTGCGAAAATTATTGAGAAACGAGTAGATGTGAATCTGCTGTTTAATTCACGTAATGAGTTAATGGAATTAGTAAAGGCAAGTGGTGGGCATATTCGCCAATTAATGCAGTTAATGCAACGCGCCTGTTTAACCGCGAGTGGGCGCGATCATGCCAAGATTCAGGCGGAGGATGTGGAATATGCGATTAAGCAACTTCAGTTTAGTTTTGAGCGATCGATCTCCAATAAAAAATATTTTACAGAGTTAGCCTATATTGCCGTAAATAAAGAATTCTCAGACGAGGAAGACATCAAAGTTCAGATGCTTTATAGTACGGCGGTCTTAGAATATAACGGTAGCGATCGATGGAATTATCCCAATCCTTTACTGATGCGTAGCAATGCCTTCACCAAAGCCATCACCACTCTCCCATCTCCCTGATCGCCATACTGAGCTTGTGGCACTGTTGGAACACAATCAGGAAGTGTTTCAGTTTTTGCTTGCCTTTGTGCAGATGTCAAAAGGCTTTAAGGTGGGCTTCATTGAGGTCAATTTTCCGCCCGATGTGGACTTGTTAATGATGGCGCTAAGGGAACATCCAAAATGTGCAGGGATACAATTTGCAATATTACGTTTTGCTGATCCAGATTTACGTTTTTTGCTAGAGGCGATTAAGGAAGAATTACCGAAAATCGAGATTCAGCCTGATAAAAAATTAGTTTTGGTGTTGCAAGGGCTAGAAAAGGCGATCGCCTATAGTGGCGACAATCCGCCAATTTTAACTAATCTCAACTATGCCCGTGATTCTTTCCCTGTTGCGATTCCCCATCCCGTACTGTTTGCTTTGCCAGACTACGCAGTTACTAGACTCGCTCAGTTTGCACCTGATTTTTGGGCGTGGACTTCATCAACTCTTAAGTTTCAAACTCCTCCCGAAACCCGCGATCGCCTAACTTCAGAAGTTTCTAACTATTCCCATAATCCAAATCGCTTTTTTGCTAAATCTGAGAGGAGCGATCGCATCGATCTGTTAGAAAGACTATTACAAGAATATCCCGAAGAAACAGAAGCAAGTAGTCGCACGAGATTAGAACTTCTCAATCAATTAGGACAAGCCCATCAGTCAATTCGTGAATTTGAAAAAGCAAAGTTCTATTTTCAACAAGCGATCAATCTAAGTCGTGAGTCTAATTATAAAAGAGAAGAAGCTTCAAACCTATTTGCTATAGGAAATATTTACTTTGATACACGAGAATTTGAACAGTCAAAGATATATCTTAATCAATGCTTAAAAATTGAAAAAGAGATTGGCGATCGCTATTCTCAAGCCAGCACATACCACCAGTTGGGCATCGTTGCCCAGAAGTTGAGGGAATACGACGAAGCGCGGCAAAACTATCAACAAGCTCTCGCGATCAAAATCGAATTTGGCGATCGCTATTCCCAAGCCAAAACCTACCACCAGTTGGGAGCAGTTGCTCAAGAGTTGAGAGAATACGACGAAGCGCGGCAAAACTATCAACAAGCTCTCTCAATCTGTATCGAATTTGGCGATCGCTATTCCCAAGCCAGCACCTACCACCATTTGGGAGCAGTCGCCCAAGAGTTGAGAGAATACGCCGAAGCGCGGCAAAACTATCAACAAGCGATCGCGATCCAAATCGAATTTGGCGATCGCTATTCCCAAGCCAGCACCTACGGACAGTTAGGACTATTAGCAGAAGCAGAAGGGAACCTCACCGAAGCAGGAAAAAACTTGCTGCAAGCCTTAGAAATCTTTGCCCAATTCCAAGATCAGCATAGTGTCGAGATGACTGTGAGTAATCTTTCTCGCATCTACCAAACCACCCAAGACGCAAGCCTTTTAGAATCAATATCTCAAGTTTTGGGCATAAGTGTCGATCAAGCTCGACAACAGTTAGAATCGAGTTAAATAAGCGCGGCAAAACCATCAACAAGCGACCAGAAGATATGTTGATATTAGTAGGGGCGAAGCATTTCCACCGATACTTATAAATTCTAAGATATCCTTATTTGGGAATGCTTCGCCCAAACCTCACAACGCAGGGACAAGCGATCGATTAAAGCGAAGAGGGTTTAGCATTTGCGGAGTGAGATTTCGGTGATGAGTGGAAGCCCTGCAATAAATTGCGATCTAAAAGCTTAAACCCGTTGAAACGGGTTAATTTAAGACTCTCTTTAGTCAGTTTTAACTGACTTAAGCTTTGAGCCAAGAACTTTAGTTCTTGGTATTCATCGTTCCACATAACATCAGCCTATACTGTAAAAATCAAGTAGTTACCAATCGCCAAAGCCATGACTACCAAAGAAAAACTCCTCCAAGCGATCGAGCAAAGCCCAGAAGCATTGCTACAAGAAGTACTAGGCTTTTTAGTGTTTACCCAAAACACCCGCTACACTCAGCCCCAGAAACCAATCTGGCAAATAGCCCAAGAAATCATGTCTGACGTTCCCGATGAAGTCCTCAACCAACTCCCCACCGATGGCGCATCGCAACACGACCATTACATCTACGGCACACCAAAATGTTAAATCATGAAAGCAATCTTTGCCGATACTTTCTACTGGATTGCCCTACTCAATTCCAAAGATACTTGGCATTCAAGAGTTATTGCAGTTAGTCAAGCGATCGTCGATTCCCCCTTGGTTATTACCGATGGAATTATTGATGAAATATTTGCCTATTATTCTAAAAAAGGCGATCGGTTGCGCCTTAAAGCCTCCGAACTCTATCAAAGCATCCTTACAGATCCAAACATTCAAATTATTGGCCATACACCAGAACTGAGACAAAAAGGAATTGAACTTTATGAGCATCGCCCTGACAAAGGATATAGCCTTGTAGATTGCATCTCAATGATCGTCATGAAAGAAATGGGAATATCTGAAGTTCTAACTAACGATAAACACTTTGCTCAAGAAGGTTTTACGATTCTATTCTTAGAACAGTAAATGAGATTTTAGGCATAACTATTGAAGACGCTCGACAAGCTTTAGAATCAAATTAGCACATAGGGAGTTATCACATGAACTGGGAAAACTACATCCATTCCGATCCCGATATCCTAGTTGGCAAACCAGTCATCAGAGGAACAAGGCTTTCCGTCGAATTTATTCTAGGCTTATTTTTTACAGGATGGACAGAACAACAAATATTTGAGAACTATCCCACCCTAAACCAAGATTCCCTCAGAGCCGTTTTTGCCTTTACCAGTGAATGTATGCGCGATATGACCATGTACGCAATACCTATCTCCCGTGAGGCGAGTTAATGCAGTTTGTTCACTGTATTAGAGCGCAATAAATTACGTCAGCGATCGTTAAGATAGCGATCCATATTGGAATGATTCTGTTTAGATTGCTATAATTAGGTCAAATAATCTCTAGCGTTTAGTTGGTTAATCTCATGACAAAACAGATTTTACCCGAACCAAAAATTACTCGCGTAAAGAGATCGCCCGATCCCAACACCGCATTAAGCCAAAACTGGATCGAAGCAAATCGTGAAAAATTGTTAAAGCCGAATGAAGTTAACACCATACTTTGAACAAATTCCGTGACGCATTCCCCGTCCTCGCGAAGCAGGGCGGGGTTAGGAGCGGTCAGGGTTTATCGGAACTAGGACTATCTTGACTCTGGATATACTGCTTCAATATTTCGAGAGGTGCGCCACCTGCGGAGATAGCGCAATAAGCACTAGTCCAAAAAACAGGCTTCCAGTAAAACTTGGCAATGTGCTCCTTAAACTCCTTACGGATTTCCCGACTAGAAATAGTTTTGAGGATATTAACAAGCTTAGAAATAGCAATATCAGGAGCTAAATCAACTAGAAGATGGACATGATCGGCTTCTCCATTAAATTCTACAAGACCACACTTTTGAGTCTCACATAGCTTTGTGGCGGGATGCAGCAACTTGGCTCGAAGAAGCGTAAAAAACACTCCTTGCTTGATGGAAATTTAGAAACCCCATCCTCGCGTAGCAGGGTGGGGTAGTTCATTATACCTTTGCTAGTGTTGACTCCCGATATGCTGATTATGCAAATATCTGAACTAATTGATATTGGTAAATAATTTTGATGGATATCTTAAATGGTTTTGAAAGTTCGATCGAACAGTTAATGGGGATTTATGCGGAAATTGATGCCCAAATTAGTACATTTCAGGCGGCGACAGGGTTGCAATGTCCGAGTGGATGTGGGAAGTGTTGCACAAATCCTGAAGTAGAGACAACGCCCTTAGAGATGCTGCCACTGGCATGGGAACTATTAGAACGTGGTGAGGCAAATCTTTGGTTAGACCGCACAGCAGAGAAGAATGAGCAGGGAGTTTGCGTATTCTATCAACCCGATCGAATAGTGCCTGAAAATGGACGATGTTCGGTTTATACTTGGCGACCTGCGCTTTGTCGATTATTTGGGTTTGCGGCGGTCAGAACTAAACAAGGAAAGCCTGAATTGGCAGCTTGTGTCAGACATAAAGAGATTTTTCCTGAAATTGTCGAAACCGCGCAGACCTCGATCGAACAAGGACTAGCCCTACCAATTTTTGCCGATTTCGCCCAACAGATCGCTAATATCGATCCCGAACTAGGTCGATCGCGCCTACCAATTAACCAAGCCTTGCGAGTCGCGATCGAAAAGCTTGGACTATTCCGCCAGTTTTCCTGAGAATTTTACTTTTTACTTTTTATTCGATCGTAAGCCGCATATACACCTTGAACGTTATACCAATTCAGGAAAATGCGGGCTACTTCTAACGCCAATTGGGGTTTGCCTCGATCGACCAGCCATTGCAGCAAAGGACGAATCGATCGTTCATTCACCAAGCCACCCAGCGATAAAATTCCCCACAGCACCTGATGTAACCATGTCATCTGAATCATCAGCCGCACTTCCCAAGTAGGGTGCTTTTGGTAAAAAACCACACCCATGCGACCACGTTGGGCTTCCACGTCGATCAGGTGAGGCAACTGTGCCAAGTTAAACGCAGGATGCCAGTGATATCCCACCGCTTGCGGACAACTGATTAGCCGCAAGCCCAGCTTTTTGAGGCGGACACCCAGTTCGAGATCCTCCCAGCCGTACTGCTTAAAGTCGAGATCGAATAAACCAGCTTCGATCAGCCAGTGACGTTCGATCGCCACATTGCCTGTAGCAAAATAAGCCCGCGACATATCCGTCACCTTAAACGGTTCCGCTGTGGGCTGGTCAAAATTACAAGTGTTAATCACTCGCCCATAGGTAAAAGCCTTTGTCTCTGAACCTAAAGCTTTAGCATGAGCAGCCAGAAATCCAGGCGTTACCACCAGATCGCTATCGATAAACACGATCGTCTCACCTTGGGCTTGCTCGACCCCAAGATTACGAGCGGCGGCGGCCCCGCCATGTTCTTGTTGGAGTAACCGCACATGGGGAAATTGGGTTTTCTGCTCCAACAAAAAATCGACAGTGCCATCAGTGGAGCCATCATCAACCACCAGCAACTCATAGGGCAGATCGAAATCTTGCTGCTCCATTGCTGCCAGACACTTCTGTAAAATTGGCAACCGATTGTAAGTCGGAATCACGATCGACCACATAAAGCTAATAATTACCCTTAGATTGTTGCCAGGTTTGAAACAGAGTCAACCCACCCACATAACCATAGCCGATCGCATACAGTGCCATAAACGGGGCGATCGAATAAGAATGGGTCGAGATCGCGACAGCAAAGGCAAAACAGCTATAGAAACACAAGCAGATCTCCAGAATTGACGATGGATCAAGTGGAATTTTGTAGGCTTTGTTTGCCCAGCGATCGTCCTTATTTTTGATGTTGAACTTAGGCGTGCGGCGGAAGTTTGCACCAGTGTTGAACAGCCCTGCGATCACGGCACGAGTGTTACTAAACGAGATCCCTGTTCCCAATAAAGCCAGTAACAAGATGCGCCCCAACCGATGCCGCCAGCTATTGGGATAGAGTGCCATTTGGGCACGGAGATAAAGGTAGGGGGGACCAAACGTAGCAGGAGTCATACAAAAGCCCCAAAAGTTGCTAAGTGAAAGTCGCAATGTCTGCAATTCGGGCGGGATCAACAACATGATCGGCACAGACATCAAGATAATCATCAGCATCAGTGGATGAACAGAGTAGGCGGTCAAGTGCAGAGTTGCCTGAAGTTTGGTATCGAGATTAATTTTGCTTGCCCAGATCTGAGGTAAAAGCTTCTTGGCACACTGAATGCTGCCCTTTGCCCAGCGAAACTGCTGTAACTTAAATGCTGCCATCGACACGGGTAATTCGGCTGGGGCAATAATTTCGTTGTCGTAAAGCACTTTCCAGCCGCGAAGCTGAGCGCGATAGCTCAAATCCATATCTTCTGCTAGCGTATCGGCGTGCCAGCCTCCACTGTCAATGATCGCGTGCTTATTCCAGAGTCCTGCGGTGCCGTTGAAGTTGAGAAAATAGCCATTCTGACAACGCGACTGCTGCTCGATCGCAAAGTGTCCGTCAATCCCGACCGATTGCAACTTGGTCAGCAACGAATAATCAGCGTTCATATGTCCCCAACGGGTTTGGACGATCGCCACTCGATCGTCGCTGGGCTTGTTGCAGAAGTGAGCTACAGTTTGCTTCAGCCAATCTGCCGAAGGCACGAAATCGGCATCGAAAATTGCAATGTAATCACCTTGGACTTGGGGCATTGCTGCTTGTAAAGCCCCTGCCTTAAACCCTGTACGATTGTCGCGATGGATGTAATCGACCCAGACACCTTGGCGTTGATAGTCACTTACCGCCTTAATCAAAATATCCTGCGTTTCGTCGATCGAATCATCCAGCACCTGAATGTACAGTCGATCGCGCGGATAATCTAACCGACAGACAGCATCCAAAAGTCTTTGGGCGACATACAATTCGTTAAATATGGGCAATTGCACGGTCACAGTCGGCAAATCCAGATTATCCGTAGAATTTTCGGGTAACTCACTCACCAGTAGGGCTGATGAGATTTTGCTGCGACTTGAATTAACCAGAGCTGCGGTTGCAAGTTCTCTGGGTTTTTGTGCCACCAAACTCCGCGCAGGTTTATGGCTAAAGGTTAGCCAGTAGGAGTTAACCCCGTATAACAGCAGCCACACAGCCGCCACACCGTTCAAGGCGGTGAGTATCAATATCAGTATCAGAATGACTTTAGACTCCTTACCACATGAGGCACTGATTACAAAAAATCAGCAAATTTAATCAATTAACGTGAATAGCGATCCGTAGGTTATTCTACCGCTACTGAAAAGTTCCGATCCCGAATTTAATTTTTTCAATCTGAAACTGTTGATAATTCTTTGAGCAATTATACTAATCTTAACTGGTAGCCAAATTTGCCTTAACTTATCTGCCTTAACTTAATCTATTGCGAAGATGAATGCTGCCGAGCAGGCTAAAAATATTGAGGTAGCAACTAAGATCGCTACGATCGTCACATCTTTCAAGCATCTGTTCCCTGATGCTAAAGCCGATCTGAGTCCATGGGCTAACGATCCAGATACGAGAGAGTTGGTCGATCCAGATTCGATCGACATCAGCTTTAATTTCCCAGGCATCAGTCGGTCGATCAAAAGTCGCTGCGTCCTAGTCCAAATTCGCTTTTATGAAGATCGGTTAATTGGGATTGATGCGGCGGGATATAGTCATCAAGGTAAGCAGTGGTCGCTTTCCAGTATCGACAACTGGGCTTTTGTCGGTTCATTTCCACCGCCATTAGATTTTGAGTCAAAACTCAAGCAGTTTTATAAGGATATTTTCATGTTGTTTAATCAGTGACCTCTCCCCCAGCCCCTCTCGGCGCAGAAGAGAGGAGCAAGAATTGGGTTAGTTTTTCCATGAGACTTTGGGCAAAATCTGAGCTTTGTCGATTCGATCGCGATATTTCACGGCAAAATTCAGCAATGAGTCGATCAAGGCATCAGATAGGAGGTGTGGTTGTAAGCCGAGGTCGAGCAAGTTAGTGTTTTTGGCGTTAAAGTAATGTTCTTCAAGTTCTACCCTAGGGTTAGCCAGATTGCTAATCTCGATTTTCATGCCCAGAGTTTGTCCAGCTTTTTGCACCATTACCGCTAGGTCGCTAACCGAGAACATTTCGGTAAATTGGTTAAATACGCGAAATTGACCAGGCTCAGCAGGAGTGGCGATCGCTAGTTCAATACATCGCACTGTGTCTCTGATATCGAGGAAGCCTCTGGTTTGTCCGCCTTTGCCATAAACCGTAAGCGGATGCCCGATCGCCGCTTGGACGCAAAACCGATTTAAAGCCGTGCCAAACACGCCGTCGTAGTCTAAACGATTGATCAAAGACTCATCCATGCCTGTCTCATCGGTCAAAACGCCGTAGACAATCCCCTGATTTAGGTCAGTGGCTCTGAGTCCCCAAACGCGGCAAGCAAAGTGAATATTCAGCGAATCTTGGCACTTGCTGACATGATAAAAACTGCCTGGCTGCTTGGGATAGGGCAGGGTATCTTTGCGACCATTGTGTTCGATCGTGATGTAGCCTTCTTCGATATCGATATTGGGAGTGCCATATTCGCCCATTGTGCCGAGTTTGACCAGATGACAGTCGGGGAAATCCGCCTTAATTGCGTAGAGAATATTCAGCGTCCCCACGACGTTATTTACCTGAGTCAGTACGGCATGTTCTCGATCGATCATCGAAAAAGGTGCCGATCGTTGCTCGCCAAAGTGAACTACGGCTCCAGGCTCGAATTTACGGAACGTGGCTGATAAAAACTCATAGTTGGTGATATCACCGATAAACAAATCTATGTGCTTACCAGTTAAAGACTGCCAACGATCGATCCGCTTTTGAATCGAAGAGATCGGGGTCAAGGTGTCTACCCCCAATTCCAAATCCCAATGTCGTCTGATCAGATTATCAACAATTCCAACTTCATAACCGCGATTGGCTAAATGCAGGGCTGTCGCCCATCCACAATAACCATCACCACCAATTACTAAAACTTTCATGAAAATGCCCGTATTCTTCCTAAGTTTTAATTTGAGTTTTAATTTGTAAGCTGACTTAATCCTATTTACTTTTGTTCGATCGAATGTTTTCAGCAAGCTTCCTGAAAAGTGCCAAATCGATTGATATCAGCAGTATTTAAAACCCTACCAGAAATTGTTACGCAGATCGATTCGATCGTAAATTTCGTGAAATGCGATCGAAAGATCTGGGTTCAGATCAGTCAATAATTTTTACGTGTCCCGCCCTGATCGAACTAAATATAAAGTTGATTTGGCTGCATTCTTTTTCGGTGAGGGTACGATTCGAGAAAGTGGCATTGAAGATCGCCTTGCTCAGGTGCATATAACCCTTACGACTCATCCTACCTGACTTAATTAGGCGAGAGACAACTTCTTCGATCGAGAAATTTTCTTTAATATCTGTGTCTGAGGCAACTGGTGTTTTCTCCAGAACAGATGGCATTTGCAGAATAGTTTTCTGTCCTGTGAATGGTGGCGGTGGTGGGGGCAAGGGACTTTTTTTGAGGCAACGTGCGATTGCTGCCTTTAGTAAAACTGGGTCAAAAGGCTTAGTTAGATAGTCTTCTGCTCCCAACTCCATGCATTTCATCACGCTTTCGATTTCCTCCAAAGCCGAGATCATAATCACAGGAATACGGCTTAGCTCAGGATCTGACTTCAGAGCTTGTAGTACCGCATAGCCATCGACATCAGGCATCATGATGTCAAGTAAGATCAACTCAAATGGCTGTTCAAATGGTTTAACCTTGACCAGCTCTAGAGCTTCTCGACCATCTGATGCCAAAGTCGTGACAAATCCTTGCTGCTTGAGCCGCCGCGACAAAGTATCGCGGTTCATCTCGTTATCGTCAACAATCAGGATGTTAAACCCTTCATTCGCCATAAGAATTTACCCAAGCTTTGACACAATTACGACCATTTTGTTTAGCTAAATACAGAGCTTTATCCGCATTGCCGATCAGGTTGGCAGATGAACTATCCTGCTCCTCGCAATCGACTAAGATCGTTGCCACACCTAAGCTCACAGTAACGTATTCGCTTACCTTCGATCGAAGATGTGGAATCTTCAGATCTCTGACTCCAGTACAGATCATCTCAGCTACTATAATTGCCCCCTCTAAGCTCGTATCTGGCAAAATAATCGCAAACTCTTCGCCACCGTAACGGGCAACTAAATCACGCGGTCGTTTCAGGTCTTGTTTGACTAGGTTGGCAATTTGTTGCAGACAATCATTGCCTGTAGGGTGTCCATAAGTATCGTTGTACTGCTTGAAGAAATCAATATCTAACATTGCTAAAGATAGTGGCTCTTTGGTGCGGACGGCATTTTTCCATTCTTGCTGTAAAACCTCATCAAAGTGACGGTAGTTGAAAATACCAAGCAGTCCATCGAGGTTTGAAGAAATTTCTAACTTAGCGATTGCTTCTGCCAGTTTCTGATTTGTTTCTTCGAGTTTCTGGCGATAAAGTTGCTCACGATCCCGTAACCGTTTCTTTTCTAGGCAGGCATTAGTCCGCGCTCCTAGTAAGGTTGGGTCGAACGGCTTAGTTAGGTAGTCTTCTGCTCCCATTTCGATGCATTTGACCATGCTGTCGGTTTCATTCAGAGCTGAAACCATAATTACGGGGATTTGATGCAGGTTGTCATCACTCCTCAGGTAATCAAGCACTTGGTAGCCATTTACCTCTGGCATCATAATATCGAGAAAGATCAGATCGAATTGTTTGGTCTTAATGATTTCTAAAGCTTCTCTACCATTACTGGCTAGGTGAATCGATGTATATCCTTGATGTCTTAAATGTCGCCGCAAAACATCACGATTCATCTCGTTGTCATCGACTATTAAAAGGTCAAATTCATCACGCTTTGACATCATGAAGTAGAGCTGATCTAGTCAATTCCCAGTAATTTTTTATCAGAACTTTTACGCAAACCGTTGCTGGCTCGATTCGATGCTTTCTTCTTACTAGCTTTATACCACCTCAGTCTCCATCTTGGTACTTATATTTTGGGATATTTCTCGCGATCGAATGTGCTGATCGCGAATTAGATCGATCGACTAGACTTTGGTTCGATCGGTAAAGATCTCATAACCCGCTTCAGTTACCAGAACTGTATGTTCAAACTGGGCTGAAAGTTGGTTGTCGGTGGTCACTGCCGTCCACTTGTCTGACAAAATTCGTACTGTTTTGGAGCCAGCATTGATAATTGGCTCGATCGCTAAAGTCATGCCTGGTCTGAGTTTAACGTTAGGCAACTGATGGGTGCGAAAGTTAAATACGGAAGGCTCTTCGTGTAAATTCCGCCCTACGCCATGCCCAGTAAAGTCTTCGACCACAGTAAAGCCATTTGCCTTAACGTAGTCTTCGATCGCTCCTGCGATGTCAAGTAAATATTTACCTGCTTTTACTTGTTCGATTCCTTTGTAGAGAGCAGCTTCAGCTACACGTATTAGCTTTTCGATCGACGGAGTTACAGGTGGGATCGCAATTGTAATGCAGGAATCACCATGAAAGCCTTGTTGAAATGCACCAACATCGACCTTAACTAGATCGCCAGCCTTAATCACCCGCTTAGAACTGGGAATACCGTGGACGACTTCGTTGTTTACACTGACGCAGAGGGTCGCAGGAAAGCCATGATAGCCTTTGAAGCTTGGCACAGCTCCCATTTCACGAATGCGACGCTCAGCATAGGCATCAAGGTCTAAAGTTGTCATGCCTGGAGCAGCGATTTGGGAGATTTCTTTCAGCACTGTCGCAACGATTCTTGATGACTCGCGCATGATTTCCAACTCGCGCTGTGACTTGATCTCAATCCCTTTTGATGGTTTGGGCTTCGCTTCAGAATTAGATTTGGTTTGGGAATGATCGGATGCTTTCTTTGAGTCGGAGCTTTTCGAGCGAGATCGCAGAGTGCTAAGTATATTCATGCAATTAGTTTCGGTGTGGATCTTAAATAAATAACAGCTAATATATTTTTAGCCTATTAAGCAACAGTAATGGTTGTTTTCTTAGGTGTAAACTTTAACGAAAAGATTTACGAGGTAGTTCTATGACTCAATCTGGTATTCCGCCTCTACCGCCACCGCCGCCGCCTAGAGTCCCTGCTGCCGCGAATCCTGGTAGTGCCAATTCTGGAAATCCGATGATGCCACCACCACCTGCTCAGATGCCAAGTTCTCAGGCGACTAGGGTAGAGTCAAGCACCAATGCCCAAAGCACTCCTCCACCAATGCCGATGCCGCCGATGCCAGGACAGGCAGCTCAGCGTAAACCTGTGCGTCCAGGACCACCACCAAAGCTACCTGGAATTCCTGCAACTGCGATTCGTAATGCTGGGCAGCCGACCCTAGCTCATTTGGTAAAAGATGCTTTTGAGCAAGGATGTTCGGATTTGCATCTCGGTATCAGCGAAAATGTCAGGTTTCGTTCCAGAGGTTTAATTGTAATTCAGGATAATTATCCGATCACCGATGAGCAAACTTTCCTCTCTTGGATGGCAGAAATCTTAGATGAAAAGCAAATCCAAGGGTTCAGGGATACTTTGGAGTTCGACGGTGCAGTTCAGTATGAGTTTGCGCGGTGTCGGATTAATGTCTTCGATAGTCTTAGAGGTTTTTCGTTGGTGATGCGGATCATTCCGCTCAAGATGTTAACGATCGAACAGCTAGGTTTACCAGAAGTATTTCGCGAACTTTGCTATACCCACAGAGGCTTAATTCTTGTTACTGGCCCAACTGGTTCGGGCAAGTCTACAACAATGGCGGCAATGGTTGACTTTATCAATCAAGAAATGCCCAAAAATATCATTTCGATCGAAGATCCTGTTGAATTTGTCCACAACAGCAAAAAGGCGATCATCAAGCAAAGGGAAGTTGGCATTCATACTCACAAGTTTGATAATGCGCTTAAATCCTCTCTGCGGGAAGATCCTGATATTATCCTAATTGGGGAAATGCGCGATCGAGAAACGATCAATACGGCACTCAAAGCGGGTCAAACGGGACACTTAGTGTTTGGGACTCTGCACACTAACAGTGCGGTCAAAACGATCGAACGTATCCTCAATCTCTATAATCCTGATGAGCAAGGTCCAATGCGGATTCAGGTGGCTGAGTCTCTAGTTGCGGTAATCGCTCAGTCTCTAGTGCGTACCACCGATGGAAAACGTGCTGCTGCCCACGAGATCATGATCAATACTGATGCGATCAGAGACTATATCAAACGGGGTGAGGTCGATGAGCTTGAAGCGATCATCCCTAAATGTACATTTGATGGGATGTGTTCGATGAATCAGTCGCTCTATAAACTTTATGAGGACGGCAGAATCACTGAAGAAACAGCAGTGGAGAACTCACCCAAACCGAACGAAATGGCGATGATGCTACGTGGCAGAGTCTAGAGTCTAAAAATCAGTTCAAATTCTATCAATCCAAGCTCATCTCTCATTTGGGATATATTGGGTTGATATTTTTTTTCTGTACGAAAATCTAGCTGTTTTGCAGTGAGATTTGCCATTTCTCTAGCATTTTTGATAGGCTTTCCCTCGCTACAGGTTTACTAAGATAGTCATTCATGCCTACAGCAATACATTTATCTTGGTCTTCTGCCATCGCGTTTGCAGTCATCGCAATAATTACAACAGGGAAATGGGATGCTAATTGATTAGCCTCGCGCGATCGAATTTCTTTGGTTGCAGTGTAGCCATCCATTACAGGCATCTGGCAATCCATTAAAATGATGTTATAAGCTTTATCTGACAAAGCATCAAGGACTTGTTGACCATTTTCTACTACATCTGCGGTGTAGCCCATCTTCTCTAACTGCTTGAGGGCCACTTTCTGATTGACTGGATTGTCTTCTGCCAACAAAATTGACAGGCTAGCTTCACCAATTTTGTCATGATCTAATTGAGCTTTTACAGGTTGAGTTTGAATCGATCGAGGCGTAGTTTGAATGATCGGCTGAATGATTGTCGGATCGAGTTCCTGCTTTTGCGTCTGGATGATCGATTCGATCGATTCTAACAAACGCAATCGCTTCACAGGTTTAACTAAACAGGCGGCAAATCCCATTGCGAAAATCTGTTTTTCCATGCCGCGATGAGAGACCGAATTCATCATAATCAATGACAAATCTGCCAACCGAGGATTTGCTCTAATCTGCTGCCCTAGAACCAGCCCATTCATATCTGGCATCTGCATATCGATGATCGCGAGGTTAAATGGTGTTTGATTAGATACCGCCTGATCTAATATCCGCAAAGCCTCATCACCATTAGAGACATAACTCGATTCGATCCCCCAAGCAGTAGCTTGATAGTGTAAAACTTTACGACTGGAGGCGTTGTCATCAACAATCAATAGCTTTAACTCATGTCTGGCTAGATCATTTGGGAGAGTGGTAGTTAGATTAGCCTGCTTATCTAATGTTGCCGTAAACCAGAATCTCGAACCTTTACCTTCGGTGCTCCCAACCCCGATTTCACCTCCCATCATTGTGGCCAATTGTTTACAGATTACTAATCCCAAACCTGTGCCGCCATATTTACGGGTGGTGGAAGCATCGACTTGAGAGAAAGGCTCGAATAGTTTGCTGAGCCCTTCACGCGAGATCCCAATCCCAGTATCAGAGACTGTAAATAAGATAGTGGCAGTCTCTGGTGTTTCTGACTGAAGCATGACCTTAATTTCGACATCCCCTACTTCTGTGAACTTAATCGCATTTGCGACCAGATTTACCAGAATGCGTTGGAGCCGACAAATATCTCCGCATAATCGAGTTGGGACACCTTTATAGATCTGGGTAGTGATCTCCAAATCCTTTGTATCTATCTGTGGTGCGAACAGTTCGCCAACTTCTTCGATACAGGCATTTAAATCAAAATCGATCCGCTCTAGCTCGACTTCACCTGCTTCTAGTTTAGAAAAATCGAGAATCTCATTGATTAAAGTCAAAAGGTTATTGCCACAACTTTGAATTGTTTTGACAAAATCTAGTTGCTCTGGGTTTAAGTCGGTGGTGAATAGCAACTCAGTCATCCCTAGCAATCCATTCATCGGTGTACGGATTTCATGGCTCATGGTGGCAAGGAACTGGCTTTTGACGAGCGAGGCAGTTTCGGCTTCACGGCGGGCTTGTTCGAGTTCGATATTGGTCTTGGTGAGTTCCTGACGACGTTGGCTTTCATCTTCCAAAAGTTTGGCTTGGGCGATCGCGATACCCACTTGATCGGCAATTTGTTTAACGGCATCGATTTCAAATTTATGCCAACGACGACTTCGATCGCACTGATGCAAAATCAGTAAGCCCCATAGCTCGTCTTCTAACAAAATAGAGACGACCAAGTTAGATTTAACTTGAAATTGTGCTAGTAGATCGGCGTAACAAGGAGCTAGGTTTTCATTTTCGACATCATCAACCCACTTCACATAGCGCAGTGTGCTACTGGTCTCTTTGCGATAATTAGTCATGGTTGTGGTAAAGCAGGGATCGTAAATCTCGACCCCTAACATTGAGGAAAATCCAGGATTAACCGATTCCACGACAGTTTGACCATTAAAATTATCATCAAACCGATAAATTGATACTCGATCGACATCTAGCAGTTTCTGGACTTCTACTACCGTAGTTTCGAGAATTTCTTCTAGGCGCAAAGATTTACGGATACTCAGGGCGATATCGGCAAACAATCGCAGTCGCTTGGATTGCTGCTGCATCGTGGCTTCGATCGATTTTCGATCGGTGATATCGGTAAACGACACCACCACGACTGTAACTTCGCCGTTCTCATCTAACTGCGGCTCGGCATTTACCAGTAGCCAGACTCGATCGACATGTAGGGGGCGATACACTCCCATCACGACATTGTGGACGGGTTGCCGCGTCGCGATCGCCTGTGGGACGGGATGTTCTTCACGCGGAAACGGGGAACCATCGTCACGCAAGGCGTGCCACTCAGTGTCATATGCCGACTTACCCACCAATTGCTCTTGGGTCACACCCAGCAAGTTTAATGCGGCTTGATTATTTACAACGACTCCAAACTGTGGATCGCGCAAAACTACGCCGACATGTAATCGATCGATCAAATTGTGAAACATGTTTTCACTCTGACGCAACGAGTTTAAGTTTCGTCGCAGTTCCAACTGAGCGATCACCTGACGACTTAGTGCTTGTAATGCTTCTACTTGCGCTGGAGTAATGGTTCTTGGCTTTTTGTCGATCACACAAAGCGTGCCAATCGGGATGCGATCGGGCGTTAGTAAGGGCGCACCCGCATAGAACCGAATCTGCGGCGCATCTTGAACCAGAGGGTTATCCACGAATCGGACATCATTAGCAGTATCCTCAACTATAAGTACCTCATCAGGATTGAGGATGGCATGGGCACAAAATGCTTGATTGCGAGGTGTCTCACTAGCCTCTAAACCAACGCTTGACTTAAACCATTGTCGATCGGCATCGATCAAACTAATCAAAGCGATTGGTGTTCCGCAAATTAGAGCCGCTAATTTCGTAAAATCATCAAATTCCTGCTCGGCACCAGTGTCTAGAATCTGGTACAGATATAGAGCTTGCAGCCTTGCTGCTTCATTGTCAGGAATTTGGGCTTTTGGCATTTTTTAAGAACAGAGTTTAAGGTTAGACCCTTTCAAGTTGAGCTACTGATTTCGGCACACCTCTAGTTAGGACTTCGTGTCCCGAATCACCATCTGTGACTAAGACATCATCCTCAATCCTAATGCCGATTCCTTTCCATCGATCGAGAATTTCGGGCTGACCTTCTTGGGCTGTAGCATCAGGCGCAATGTAAATACCTGGCTCGACTGTCACCAGCATACCTGTTTCAAAATTTTGCCATGTTTCCCCCATCTTGAATCCACCCAGATCGTGGACATCCATCCCCAACCAGTGTCCCGTACCATGCATAAAGAACGGCTTGTACTTTTCTTCTTCGATCAACTCTTCTAAGTTACCCAGCAATAATCCCAGATCTAACAATCCCTGCGTGATTGTTTTGACCGCCGCATCATGAAAGGCATTGGTCGGATTTCCTGGCTTCACTGCCGCGATCGCTGCGAGTTGAGCTTCTAGCACCAGTTCATATAGCGTTCTTTGTTCTGATGTAAATTTACCATTAATCGGATAAGTGCGTGTGATGTCGGCGTTGTAGTAGTCGTAGCAACAACCTGCATCGATCAAGAGCAAGTCGCCCGATTGCAATTGGGCGTTATTTTCAACATAGTGCAAGATGCAAGAGTTAGCTCCCGCCGCCACGATCGATGGATAAGCTGGCCCAACCGCACCATGACGGCGAAAGTCATTTTCGATCTGGGCTTGGAGCTGATACTCAAACATCCCAGGCTGGGTATTGGCAAAAGCTTGATTGTGGGCAACAGTTGAAATTTCGATCGCTTGACGAATTTTCTCTAATTCTCGATCGCTTTTTCGCAGTCGTAATGTAGCTAGTAAGAGATTGGCATCAGAGATCGATCGAGGACCTGTACCACGCTTGCCATAGCCCTGCAAGAGCCGTTGCCAGTGCCAGATCATTTTCTCGTTAAATTTTTGATTGTGACCGAAGTGGTAATACATCGGATCGGAGGAAGCTAAATACTGTGGGAGTTTTTCGTCTAACTCGTTAATCGGATAGGCAATGTCAGCCCCATATTTTTCGGTTGCGCCTTCAACCCCTGCCCGATGACCTGCCCACACCTCCGCCGCTCGATCGCGTGGGCGGACAAACAAAATAAACTTATGCTCAGGATGGTTGGGCGCAAGCACGGCAACGGCATCTGGCTCGGCAAATCCTGTGAGATAATAAAAGCTGCTGTCTTGACGGTAATTATACTCAACATCATTATGGTTAACTGCTGGCGGTGCACTACAAAATACAGCGACCCCTTCGCCAATTTTTTCCATCAGATGTTGACGACGTTGAGCATATTCAGTTTGCATGATGATCGAGATTGCTATAGATGTTAATTATTTGTTTACTCTAGCTTAAATGCTTCAGATCCTGCATGGCTAGACCCTGTATCGACGTAAAAGAAAAGGTAAAACAACGAAAAAGTGCATAAAAAAGACGAACTCAAACCTTTCTTGAAATGGGCAGGTGGGAAAAGGCAACTATTGCTTGAAATCAAAAAATATCTACCCGATGCGCTTGAGATCCACGGTAGATACTATGAGCCTTTTGTTGGGGCTGGGGCTTTGTTGTTTGCGCTCCAACCACCTAAAGTGACGATCAACGATAGTAACTCTGAATTAATCAATTGCTATCAAGTGATTAAAACATCAGTTGAAGATCTGATCGATCTGCTCAAACAACATGAGAATGAACATCAAAACCAAGCTAAAAACCAAGATGGGAGCAGCTATTTTTATGCGATTAGAGCTTGGGATCGATCGAATGATTATCAAAATCGAAGTGAGATTGAGAGAGCGGCGCGGATCATCTATCTAAATAAAACTTGCTTCAACGGTCTGTTTCGAGTTAACTCTCAAAAGCAATTTAACGTTCCATTTGGTAAATACAAAAAGCCAAATATCTTAGGTGCAGATGGACTAAGAAGGATTAGTGAATACTTGAATAGTAGCGATATCCAAATTTTAAATACAGACTTTGAAACTGCGGTAGCATCAGCTCAAGCGGGAGATTTCATCTATTTCGATCCTCCTTACGATCCTGTTTCCCCCACATCTTCTTTTACTGGATATAGCGCGAATGGATTCGATCGATCTGAGCAAGAGCGGCTAAAAACGGTGATTGACAACTTAGTCGATCGAGGCTGTAAAGTTCTGCTCAGTAATGCTTATACCGAGTTTATTCGAGAGTTGTACAGAGACTACAAACAAGAAAAAGTCGAAGCTACTCGTGCGATTAATTCCAATAAAACTAAAAGAGGTAAAGTTGCTGAAATCTTAGTGAGGAATTATGAAGTCTGAGGAAAAAAGCTCATTGACTTGAGGGTCAATATGGTAGATATTGATTAGGATATCGGTCAACATATCTAAACAACTAATCTAAAGGGGAATGAATTTATATGGCTATAACTATCCCTTCTGGGAGTGGCAGACTTATTCTAGGCAATAATCTCCCTGAGACAATTTCCAGTACACCCTCCAACGACACAATTTATGGCTACGCTGGTAATGACACGATCAATGGTGGTAAAGGTGGAGAAGAATGGTCGTTTGCTCTTGACTCCATGGAGGGAGGATCTGGCGGCAATGACTACATCGATGGCGGACTTGGTAATGACTTAATTTTTGCTACCGATGGAAATGACACCATTATCGGTGGGGCTGGAAATGACACCATTTCTGATTTCGGTGGCTCCAATCTCCTGATTGGTGGTGCTGGCAATGATTCCATTTTAGCTTTCGGTGTTGATACTGTAATTGGGGGGACAGGAGCAGATACCCTTCGATTAGGATTTTTTAGTACTCAAAAAGTGCAATATAACAGCCCTACTGAAGGCGATGTTCTAGAACAGATCTTCGATTTCATTCCATCTAATGCTGGAGGGGAGGCAGCACCGACCCCAGATAAGTTCTTGATTTCGGGATCGGGTTTTGGCGGCAGTCTGGTAGTCGGGACTCTTCCATCAACTCAGTTTCTCGCTGGTGCTGGTGTGACCACAGCTACAACATCGGCACAAAGGTTCTTATTCAACACAACTGACTTTACCTTGAGATTCGATCGAGATGGGACTGGGGCATTGGCACCTGTGTTTATTGCCACACTTGATAGCGATGCATTAACGTTAGCGGCGATCGACTTTACAATTTTCTAATCCAGAACTAGAGAATATAAGCCCTCTAAGCACATTAATCCTTTAGTTATTTGGATTGATGTGCTTACCAAGAAATTGGGTCTAAAGCCCCGCCGTTCTAGGGCGGCTTTTTCTTCGCATCCTGCAATACTCATAGCCAA
>ENA-ORBV01003384-ORBV01003384.1-microbial-mat-metagenome-genome-assembly--contig:-NODE-3384-length-31958-cov-8.975534_pt1 | contig 31958 bp, 18 predicted proteins | sample MGYA00237777_ERZ505514 | MGnify/ENA primary metagenome ERZ505514 (study PRJEB26160, sample SAMN06269048) | microbial mat metagenome | isolation source: Oligotrophic lake microbial mat | place... | reverse complement strand
AAACTCCCGACTCACTTTCCTGTCTTTTCTTTCGAGGCATTCACATTCACCTGAAATCGGATTGCTTACCCTTCCCCGCCGGACGGCGTCCGGTTTGCGCGCCGGACGGCGTCCGGTTTGCTTCAGGCTGTTGAGTCTGCATAGCCGCTAGAAGTCGAGTGCGGATCTCCTGAGCATTCTTAATTCCGTTTTCACTTAGATATCCATTATCTATCATTTGGTCAATAATATTGATTCCCGAATCATTGAGGCCGAGCCTTTCGTAGGTTTGAACGAGCAAAAGCCCGCTTACAGCTTTTGAGTATCCTGCATTTATAGCGTAGGCCTGTTCATATTCCTTTGCCGCTTTTTCAAAATTTTCCGCACGAAATAAAATATCCCCTTTTTCAATATGGTCATGTGATTGGTCGATTTTTTGCAAATCTTGAATGTGGCGGTTTTCGACATTTTCGGTAGTGGAACTTTGGTTTGAATGCAATGAGGTTTCGCCGAATGTTTGCACAAAATTCTCAGGGTGTTTTCTATTGTGATTAGAATACAAAAATGCCCCTAAGACAGTTATGATTAGAGCAATACCGCTCACTATAATTAATTTATTCATAATTCACCAAATCAACAATCCAAACCTGCTTTGCGGAGTCGTACTTAATCCCCGCCGTATTATTCAAAAAGGAAAGTAATCGGCCCGGCTCCGTCTGATCATTGGCTGCAAACCGATAAAGATCTCTCATAAACAAATTTGTTTTTCTATTAATCTTTCCGGCTCAAATTGATTGCCAGAGTCATTCCATTCTGAGAGATTGTAACTGAAGTCGCTGGGAGCAACCGGACGCCGTGTATCACCAGGGAAAATAATCAGACCGAATAAGCGCTTCCGTAGCCCGTCCTTTTGACCCCTTGGCTTTATCTTCGGTGAAGGCCTGCTTTATCTTGAGATATTCTTCGCGGGTAGAAAACGTAAGCTTTTTGTAGGCTATCACTGCATCAACAAAAGCAATTCCGGCATCCAAATCCCCTATATAGTCATATAAACGAATGATATTTGTTGTAAAAACTGGCTCGTGTCCTTTAGGCGGAATAAATTTTTGGTGTTTTTCTTTAAGATGACTTATGTGGGCGTAGATTGGCTTCATTGAGTCTGTATCACGAGCCTTAATTAAGGCTTCAAGTTCTGGCTTTGTATCAACATAGAGCTGATTTGGATAAGCGCTAAACCATCCTAGCTCTTTAAGGGCCAAATCAAACTTGCCTTGCTTTTGATGAATTCGCAGAATCCCTCCGATCGCTCCTGCTTTATCACGCTCAGAATTCAAGAGAGAAGGATGCATGGCCTCTTGATATTTAGTAACGGCATCTTCATAACGGCCCTGTTTTTCGAGAAGTTTTGCTTCGTGTTCAATCTCGGATTGTCTAATAATTTTTTTGGTGCGTGCATCATCCGAAAATGACGCCAATGTTTGTTGCTTGTTTCCTCCAAGAATAATTAAGGATGCAGATGGAGCCTCTACTTTTTCTTTAGCAGATACTATCACAGAGGTAATTCCTGCAATTATCCCGAACATTATTAATAGTCCTAAAAAAAATTTGCTCATAATGTCACAACCCAAATACCTCGTGCATCGAAAACTGCTCTTTGCTGTAAAAACGTCCGCAATTCATCTTTCGTCTTACTGTTTTGAAGTAACCTTGTCACAAAGTCACTAACTGTCAAATTCCATGCATCGGCATCGTTTCGACGCATATAATCAAAGTGGGTTGCGCCAGTAATTTCGATATTAATTGTTTCTAAACCAGCCAAGCTTTCTCTATATCCTGCGAAGCCAGTCTCATAAAGAATATCTTTGGTTCCCCAAACATTTACGGCCATTTCTGCGCCAGACTGTGCAATTGAGGGTAATGGAGATGGGGCTTTTTGAAGCGGGGCTAAAGCATCCCTAACCATATCAATAGCCCTTTGAATTAATCCCTCGTTAACAGCCTGGATAAAGTTATTCGCAAGCTCACCTACGATTTTTATTTTTCCTAGGAAAGTTTGAATTCCATCGACAATCTTTCCTTCTATGAATTGCACAATCTTTAGAACAGCGTCAACCGTATCTCCGACGAGAGAGATCGTCGCAGCCCCAAGCCCGACGACACTCGAGACATTATACGGCGCACTTGCCAATCCTTCAATCAAAGGTAAAAATCCACCAGAATAGCCCATGGCCACAATGGGTCTTTGGTTCTTTGCGGCCCCAGAAGCTAGAAGCGTTGCAATCATCGTCCGGGCGTTTTGAAAGTGAAGCAACGGAAGTTGCCCTTCAGTAATAACCTTCAATATGTCGAGCGATTTGTTTACGATAGAATTTCCAGTCGCAGGGAAATAAAGGGGAACGGGAAGAATGTCACCTTGTTGAATTGTCCCCTGGCTTTGTGCCACAAGGTCGGTCTCCAAGTTTTTAATATAATCGGGCGGGCCATTTGAAACGGGATTCCCGATCCCATTAGCAAGGACAAATAGCTCATTCTGCGTGGTAGTTGTACCGCCCGTATCAGTTAACTCTTCGGGAGTTTTAACTTCTGCTTTATTAAGAAGACCACTACCGAAAAATAAATCCATCCCATAAGGCAAAAATTTAAGCAGCATATTCCAAAAACTTCCGTCCGAATTTGACTGCTCATCACGGCCATCAATGATAATTGGCCCTTGTCTGCCTTCGGGGTTAAAAATACCAATAGTACCGCTAGGACCGGATAGGGTGCCGCGCATAAGCTGGCCGTTTTCTATTTCACCGGCAAATACCAAACTTCCGAAGAGAGCCGTAACATGGCCTGTGAGCAGCCCCCATTTACCAAGAGCTGTTGCACCAAAAATTCCTGTTTGGGTTATGCCGTTTTCTTTTTTACCGATGAATTTTCCGGCGAGGTCGTAGAAGAGGGAGGTGCCGCCTCCGAGGTTCTGTTCGTGGACGCTTTGGCCGTTCAGGGTTGTGAGAACTTTTACCGCTGAGCTGACGGCTCCGGCTACTCCGCCGGAACTGCGCAGGTTTTCCAGGGTCCTCTGGCTGAAAACGGATGTGGCGAGGGATTCGAAGGCGGCGGCGGTGCCTTTCTCGCGGATCAGGGACTGGAAATCCTTGAAGCCGCTCATCGCGGACTCGACTGCACCGCGCACGGCGTTAAAGGGGCTGAGTGCTGCGTCGCCTACCACTTTGAGGATGCTGGAAAATAATCCCTCGCGGCCCAGGGACTTCTCGATCGTGCCAAGAATGTCGCCGCTTTTCAGGGAGCCGAATACGGGACTGGTTATTTTGCCTGCGAAATCGAAACCAATTTCCTTTGCGCCTGCGCTCAAGCCGTTTTTAATCGCGGCCAGGAAGCTTGCGGAATTCACCTGATTCGCGGCGCCAAGGCTCGCGGCGAAATTACCGACCGACGCTCTGAGAGGCATGTTGATGAGCGCCGTGATTCTGGGGTCGAGGGAAAGGGCGCTTCCGAGGCTCGCGAGGCCGGCGGAGGCCAGGTCCTGCAGCAGATAGGGGGCGGCGGCTTTGAGGCCGGCGAGTCCGGACAGTACCTGCCCGTTAAAATTGAAACCGGTGGAGAAAGAGCTGACTGCCGCGGCGCCAAGACCCACGATGTTGGTGATGACGGGCGAAAGGTTCGTGTGCAGGCCGAGAAATTCGGAAGCACCGCCTGATAATAAACCGAGACCCGCGATCGATCCGATAGAACCCGGCAGCAAAGCCGCTCCGAGGATGACTTTCCCGACGCTCGTGATGCTGCGCGCGATCTTCGGAGAGACGCCCATGACTTCGAGGAGCCGGCCCGTTCCTTCAAATAATTCTCCCACGCCGATGCCGATCAGGCTGCTTTTCAGAAGAGCGCCGATACTGATCGACTGGACAAAGCTTACGACTCCAAACTGGACCAGCAAATGGTGCCCGGTAAGAATCCCCGCTTTGATTCCGGTAAAAACCGAACCCAGGATCTGCCCGAAACCGGAAAAGATGGAGCTGAATCCCGCGGCAAAGTTTCCCGTGAGAATGGCCCCGAAGCCGGAGAGAATAGAACCAATACCTGAAATGACGGACGCCACTGTCGCCACGATGGCAGCGACGACGGCAGCGACGGCAGCGACAATCGCTTTAACAATGGCCGCGATCAGGAGTGCGATAAAAGGAAAGAAGGCGCCTCGCACGGACATCTCTTCCCGCACGGAAAGCGGCGCCGCCTGCATCTTGCCGGTGTTCTGAGGCGGAGCCCGGGCCGTGATGATGTAGCCGAAGGCGTCCTGAGGCGCGGGAACTTCCTGACCGCTTAAATTTGGAGTGATGTTCCATATTTTCAGGAACTCATCCCGCGTCAGCGTCACAACGTCGGGGCTGCTTTCCGGCCCCGCTCCGGGATCGATATAGCGGACTTCCCCGGCGGTCACTTTCGTCACGATGACGAAATGATTACGGTTTATATGCGTGATGAACCGGAAGCCGCAGGCCGCAGTGCCGGGGCAGGCATCTTCATACATCGCTTTCAAAGATTCATAATTTAATTTCCACGCCCCGAGCGAAAGACCGTAACTCTGAGCCGTGCGCCGCATGGCGTAAACCGAGAGAACGAGGTCCCCTTCTTCAACCGGCGTCAAAGTACCTGTGAGGATATCGGTGAGGATGAGCCGCACCGCAACATTGAGTCTTGAATACTTGCCGGCATTGTCCTGAAGCGTCTGGCGGCAGACCGTGCCCTCGGTCCCCGGAGAATGGCAATCCATCTTCTGGAGTCCCCCGTCCGCGAGCATGGCTTCAAGTGCAATGTAAGCGGACTGCCCGAAATGGAGCGATTGCTTATTCAGATAAGTGATGACGGCTTCGGCTTCCGCGGCAGTGAGCGCCGCGAGTTCCGACTCGAGAATTCCGAGGCGGGTAGCAAATTCTTTTTTCGCGGAACCAGTCAGCGTTAGATAATGACGGAGCTGTGCCGCCGTCTTCGTGCGGATGGCGTTCACCTCGAGCGTCCTCGCGTTGAATTCTGCGCTGGTCTGAAGCCTGGTCTTCAAAGCGTTCACATCGAGCGTGCCCGCTTCATAATTGATCTCGCTCAAGCGTGCCGCATATTCCGTCTTCGAAGCGTCGCGTCCCAGAATTTTCCGGTACCAGTGATAGATCACGGGCGAAACTTCTTCTTCGAGAATACTTCTGCGGATCTTTTGATTTTCTTCCCGGATCTTCACGAGCGCACCCACGCTCTGATCCCGGATATCTTCGGAAACCTGACCGACCTGTTCGTGAAGCCGGGCGAGCGCGTCTGCGCGATTTCGCGCGGCTTCAGCCAACGCTCCGTTAACGTGATCGAGGTGAAAGTTGATCGTGCCGAAAGCGTTACCGATAGCCCGCTTCCCGGCCTTGCCTTTTATTTTCATGGAGCCCATCAAGGTCATCTGCGCTTCGAGCTTGGACCGGACCTCTAGAAGCTTGTCCCTCGCGACGACGTACTGTCCTTCGATCGTCTGGTTGAGAACTTGTTCGCGTCCGGCAAGCTGCGCCAGGGCCTCCTGACGTTTCATTTCGACTTCAGCTTCGAGTTTCAGGACAGCGGTTTCAAGCCTCCGCCTCGAGCCTTCCATATGGATTCTCAGCGGATTCCCGTCCGGGTCGTAGGTATATTGAATCAGCCGTTCGCCGTCCGAGGCGAGGAGTTCCGTAATATTGCCCTTCTCATAAAGCTGGATCGTCCCTTCGGCAAATTGCCGTGAAAGAAGTTCCCCCTCTTTCGTGTATTCGAGTTCCACTGCCAGATCGCCGGGCAGCTTGTATTCGTTCCACTTGGGGAGGATAAGCGTGTTCCATAACCCAAGGGCCTGCCCATAGTGAAAGAGCGCCGATTCGTCGGGGTCAACGAACTGGTTTCCCTGTTTTGCGAGATTGATCGTCAGTCCCGAAGCGCTGATCACTTTATCCGGGCTTCCGTTTTTAAATTCAGTGACGGTACCGTCCGGATGCAGGAAAGAAACGTCGAGGATTTTTATTCCGACGGAGTGATTGCCGGTTTCGGCGTCAACCGATTCGATCGTTTCGACGCGGTTGTAATGAATGGCCGCAGGCTGGATGGAATTATTATCGGGAAGAAGAAGGCTCTTCAGAATTCCGTTTTCAAAATAAGCCGCCGTTCCGTCCTGCTTCCTGAAACTTTCGAGCCGAACGCTGTGGACCGGCAGTCCTTGAGGATCGTCTTCGAGACTCACGACGGGAACCGGAAAACTCACGACGCGTCCATCAGGGAGGGCCACGTCGTGAGTTTCCACAGCGGTTACCACTTTGCGCGCTGTGCCCACGGTATGCGCGTAGCGGTAACCTTCGGCTGTCGTGTGAAACAGGATCTCGCCCGAAGCGGAATACTCTTCGCGCGTTCCGTTGTCGGTGACGAGAACCGTATTTCCCGAAGCCGCTTTTTCGTATTCGAAACGTTTATGGACACTTCCTTTATAGAGAAGGTGGGAACCTGCGAGTTTTCCGTCCCCCGCATAGATGTAACGGGTTTCCATGCCATCCGCCTGGAGGCGTGAAAGGAGCAGATACGATTTGCCTGTTTCCAAGGAAACGCAATCGGAAGTGGCGGGCAAACACGTCAGCTCTCCATATCTTTCAATGACGCCCGTTTCCGGATCGCGGACAATGGTAATTTCACTTCCTGAGGCGGTGAATTCATAAGAGTATTCGAGCGCGGGCTTGCCTCCTCCTCTTGTAATCGATCGCACCCGTCCGTAATTAAGAGTTTGCAGGGTGCTCGTGCCCTGGCTGTCGGTCACGGTTTGCGTGGTGCGGTTCGGTTCCGCCGCGGAAGGTTCGCCGTAAGTGATGACGCGCCCGTCCGGAAGTCTCGTTTCGAGGATCCTGCCGTTCTGGACGCGGGTGATCTGGCCCGCAAACGTATGCACGCGGCTTTCCGAGGAGGCTTCCATGCCAAGATCCACTTTCACTTCCGCATTGCGCAGCCGTTCCGCAAGCTCGCGGGAGAGCGGCCCTTTTTCAGATGAGCCTGCGGACACGCCGAGGAAAGAGGCCAGCGTCGAAGCCTGCCGGGTATGAATATCCGAGAGAACTTCTTCATCGGCGAGAAACCGGTCAAGCCAGTCTTTCGAGGTATTGGGCCGAAGGGAGGTGAAGGTCACGTTGTCGATCTGAACAACAGCGGCGGACACACCTGCCGAGGGAATGAATTCGACGCTGATCTGAGCCGCATTCGGTTTCGCGGAATTGATGGGAAGATAAAAATCCTGCCAGCGGGAGGTGAGGCTCCGGACCGTCCATTCCTGAAAACTTTGCGGATCGCCCGGGTTTCCAAGCCGTATCCGGACGAAACCTTCCGCGGACGGAATAGTCCTGTCCGCCTTGAGACTCACGTGAAGGTTTTCATAGAGAGAAGAATTGACGTTCGAAGCCGAGGCGGAAAGGCCTTCTATCTTGAGGTTTTCGAGCGGGAGAAATCCGGAGCCCGTGCCGTACTGGATTTTCCAGCGGTCGGCGGAATCATCATAAATCAACCGGTCGGCAAAGTTGTCGCGGTTCATGTCCGCGAGCTGCGTGTAACGGGTCTTACCCAATGCGCCCGGAAATCCCAGGGGCCCCGCGCTGCCTGTATCGCCCTGGCCGATCACTGTCTGTTCGAATGTATCCCCTGCGATTCCCGTCCACTTTACCGCGTCGGCGAACCCGCTGCCCGTGTTCACTTCAACCCACCAGCTGGTATTTTTCTGGTTTTTGGAATTCTCACGCAGCAGTTTCCAGATAAGCTGGTTTGCCTGGGCTTTGGTCGAAGGCACGGCGAAAGCGTCCCAGCCTGCCCGGGTAAGCTGCGCCTGTATCGGCCCGTAAAAGTATTCTTCCATGAAATTACGGTAAGCTTCTGCACCATACGGACGCGGCGGCATCCTGTAGCCGTAGCGGCCGCCGTAATGATTGAACCAGTGATCAAATTCAGGCCATCCCTCACTGCTTCCTGATTGAGGAGCATCCGCGAGATTGAAGGACGGAAACTGCCAGAGCAAAGTGACCAGATCATTGAGCGCGGCGTTATTTGTAAGACCGTGGTCCACGGTAATTCTGTCCGGTTTGCCGTCGCCCGTTAAATCGTGAAGACCTGCGAGCACGTTCGGGTCGTTGTCATATCCCATAACGAGCCGCGCAGCGGATGCTGCTTCGGCAGGAACCGCGCTCACGGGTTTCACAGAGGCGTCCCACAATTCTTTCTGCTCGAAACCTGTTCCGTTATTGAGCTGCACATACCAGGCACCCAGATTATCGATGAGAACCCGGTCCGGTTTGTTATCCCCGTTCAAATCCGAGAGCAGGCTTTTTTCAGCTGAAAGCATGCTGATCTCGTCCGACAGTTGACGCTCCTGTTGATAGCGGTGGTTATAAGCCCCGCCTCCTCCCTGAAGCCCGGGATGCAGATAACGTGACCAGCCGAAAAAGTTTAGCAGGTCCTGCGCTTCCTCCGCAAAAAGCTGCCAGTAGTTTTGTACGCAATCGTATTCACAGCGCGGCCACCATCCTGCCAGGTCGCTCTCCGCGGAATCCGCCCAGCGTTTCAGCGTTCCGAAAATGGGGTGGGACAATCCATTACGGTGCTCGGTATCGTGACTGAGAGCCGAGCCTGCTGCCGCGCTGCCGAAAAAGGAGGTATCAATTCCGTTCCACGGCAGGGCATCGGCAAAGCCCTGCGCGCCGAGATTTTCCTGAAAGAACCAGTGATTGAAACTTCCTGTAGACGGTCTTACCACGCGGTCAAGATCGCCGTCCCCGTCCAGATCCACGAGGCCGGCGAGAAGATCACCCTTTGCGCCTTTAATCGTCCCCGTAGAGACTCTCGAGGCGTAACTTGCGGCTGCCTCGCCGCTCGACTGGATCTGCACGTTATCTGCCCAGAGTACGGCCCCGCCGAATCCGCCCGGGCTTCCGCGTTGAACGTACCAGCCCTGGGAACCGTCTTCTTTTTGCATCACCCGGTCGATCCAGCCGTCGTTGTCGATATCGGCGAGCGTTCCGAGAGTGACCGCGCGAGCGCCTGAAAATTTTTCCGCGTTAGCGGACCCGTCGAAAGCGGCGACGCCTTTCCATTCCACGGGATCGGCGAAATCACCGCCCGTGTTGTATTGAACAAACCAGCTCGAAGCAGACGCGGGTGACACATAGTCCTGAAGTCCGTCTCCGTTCATATCCGCGAGGAACCCCTGGAATGAAGAACGTGCATTCCGTAAATATGGCGGCATGGCGCCAAAGAGCGTATAGGCCTGGCCGCGTTCCGCGTCCGGAAGAAGATGAGACAGAAAAAGACTGTTTCCCGCGTTGAAATCCGACTGAACCTGAAACCGGTTCTGAAGGGCGTTATAAAGCGGGTTGGCGAGCATAAATCGGCCGAGCTCTGAATCCGGATGCTTCAGCAGATAGGGAACCAGAGGCTGGGAAAAGGATCCGGCGGAAGACTGGTAGAAGAGCTGCGCGCCGCTCAAGGCGCTGCCGGCGGAGAGACTGTAATCGATACGGTAATAGCCGTTCCCTGAATAGACGTAACGAAGCCTGCCGTCTTCATAGCGCATATCGGTACCGCTCGCAAGCAGCATGCGCTGGAGCTTGCCTCCCGCAATAAAATGCCGGGCCCCGTCAACATACCGGATCTCGCCCGACAGCAGCCCCTCCCCGTTGAACTGGGGCGCAATAATCTCCCCGAAGCCCGTATAAATCTTTTGAACGGCCCCGTTCTGAAAAAGGGCCTGCACGCCATCAGTCAGGAGAGACGTAATCGTTCCGTCCGGCTTGAACGCGTAGCGCCGTCCAGAGCCTTCAAAAATAATACTTTCAGTCTGGCCGCCCACGCCTTCAATGAATTTTACATTCAAGGTTTTTCCGTCTTCCAGGAGGATCTTCTCAGCTTGGCCCGAGGCGCCGAAAACTATTTTCTGGCCGGCAGGCATTTGGAGTTCGGAAAGTTTGTTGCCTTTGAAGATCTTTACGGAACCGTCTTCCATCGCCTGGGTGTAGGATTCCGCTTCGCCTTCCGGATTAAAAACGATGGAATGAAGCCGGCTCTTGTCGGGGTTGACGATCTCGCTGATCCGGCCGTCGAGATATTTGACGGTCGTGCCGTCTCTCATTTTCCATTCGTTCAGGCGCGCCTGGCCGCCTGCGACAGAAAACACTTTGCCGTCGAGCGTTTCGTAGCCAGTCATGACACCGTTCCGGATAAACTGTTTGATTCCTTCTTTGGTTTCGATAATGCCTTTCACTATTCTGCCCCCGGCGTCGAGCTCGAAATCACTGAGACGGTTTCCTCCCGCTTCTTCGAGAAGCAGGCTGGTGATATCGGCGTCGTTCAGCTGCCCGTCCTGATTCGAATCTTTACGGATGCGGTGAAGGGTGCCCGTTCCGGTTTTGATCTGTGTCAGGTAACCGGTCGAATCATACGAGAGTTCGGAACCGTTCCTGTTTACTTTCATAAGCGAAGCGAGGCCGTCCGCCATTTCGTATTGATAGGTAATAAGATTACCTGAAGCGTCCCGGGTTTCTTTCAGGACGCCGTTGTTAAAGAAAAGCTGTTTTCCGTCTTGCAGCCGGGCAGACACGAGAACGCCCGCCGCGGTATAGCGCATTTCAATCAGCGTTCGGGCTTCCGCGGGCGATGAGAGCGCGGGATTCAGGGAAGCGATTTGAATGTTCCCTTCCACGCGGACGGTGTAATTGATGGCTTTGCCGCCGGGTTCCATCGCTTCGAGGAGAATTCCCACCTGGTTGTAGATAATGCGTCCGAGCAGCCCGGTATAAACCCGCGTCTGAATAACCTGGGAAGCGGCGTTCTTTTCATACTCGTAGTAGAGAACGTTAATCCTGTTTATTTCACGTACAAGCATTCCCGCGGGCGTGAAATCCTGGATCGAACCGTCCGCGAGAATCCTTCTGAGAAGTTTCCCGCTGCGGATGACTTCGATCGTTTTATCCGGATAAACAAGCAGCGCGTTCTCGATGCTTCCGTCTTCTGTGAAAGTAAAGTTCGTGATCCGGATGCCGGACGCCGTACGAAACTCTGCAGGTATGCCGCCGATATAGAAAGCAAAGATTCCATTTTCGAGCGTGAGCTTTACGGCCGCGCTTTCATCGAGCGCCGCGGGGACAGGCTTCGCTACGGTTTCCTTCAAAAGATTTCCCGGACCATAGAGAGTTATATCGAAAGACGGTCCGGAACCGAAAGACAGGCCGCTTCCGTCCGCGTTTTTATAGGAAGTAATTCCTTTGTTTTTTTCGAGAGTCGATGTAATGCCGGCAGACGTGATCTCCTTCACGACCCTTCCATTTTCATAGAACAACCGGGTCTGGTTCTGGAGCGTCACCGTGCGGGGACTTTCAGGCGTGTAATTCAGGCGTGAGAAATAGAAAGTTTCATTGCCTGAAGAGTTCGCAAATTTATAGGCCGCGGTATTTTGTCCCGTCTTGAGAACGGGTGGCAGCGCGCGGGTCCGCACGGTGCCGTCGACCAGAAAATAGAGAAGGTTCTGTGGATCTTTAAAGCCGGGCGGAGAAAGAAACGCCGCCGAGGGAGGAAGAAGCGGAAGCGTTTCAAACACTTCGATTTCGCTGATAAAGGCCTTATGCCACGAGACGCTCGCCAGGTTTTTGCTTTTGATACCGTGAACCTTCAGATAGCGGATGTTCTTCGCATCGACCGCAAACTCGTGTATCTTCGCCGAATCGCGTCCCAAACCTGATTGCTGCACCACGGGAAACCAGTTCTGTCCGTCGACGGAGCCCGAGAGGGTGAAAGCCTCCTGCCAGATCGTGGTCCCGTAAGCAACGTGGTAGCGGGCATCGTAACGGATCTTTCCGATTTCTTTAACCGCTCCCAGGTCGACACGCAGCCAGTCGGCCGAACCGTCCACGGCCGATCCTTCCCAGCCGTAAACCGTGGCGTATGAACCGTCGACGGCACGGGTTTTCGCGAGGCCGGTAGAGGCTTCACTCGAAGCCGTCACCGTTTTTTTGAAGGCAAGATTTACTTTGCCGCGGTCGCTGATCTTTGCGCTCTTTATCGAACGCACCTTGCCGGCGTCATAATCATAGGTATAAATTTTTTCAGGGGTTTCGGGAATCTCGGTATGCGGCGTCTCGTAAGCCTGAATTTCGGTGACATAGGCGCTGCGCCAGGTTTCGCTGCTGCTCTTTCTGCTGAGAATGCCATGGACCTTGAGGTATCTCGCATTCACGGGCGTGATTTCAAAATCGTGTATTTTGGCACTCGCGCCCGTCAGGCCGCTCTGCGTAACGAGCGAAAACCAGTTCGTTCCGTCTAAAGAACCCGAGATCGAGAAATTTTCCTGCCAGATACTTGTTCCGTACTGGGTGTGATAGCGCGTATCGTAGCGGAGCTTGTGAAGATTCTTCACGGCTCCGAGATCCAGCTGAAGCCAGTCGGTCGTTCCGTCGACGGCCGCGCCCCGCCAGCCGTAAGCTTCCGAGAATTTGCCATCGCTCGCGCCCGCGATCATGTGGCCCGCCGCGGTACTCGACGCGCTTTTGGCTTTACCGGAAGACACGTTCCGGCTCGCGACCGCCTGCTCCGTCAGTATTGAGCTTCGGACTTCCGTGATCTTTCCGGAAGCATCAAAGGAATAGTTGTATTTCTTTTCGGAGATAAAGTGAGTGAGCGTCTCTCTTTTTTCATAGATCTGGATTTCGGAGAGGAAATCCTGATCATAGGCCGCGTTCGCGTTGTCCCGGCTGTGAATTCCGGAGACTTTCACATAACGAAGATTTACAGGGTTGATTTCTTTTGTATAAATACCGCCCGCAGGATACGCAAGATTCGCTTCTCTCAGAATTTCTGTCCAGTTAACGCCGTCCGCCGAACCATACACGACAAAGTGGGTAAGCCTTCGGGAGCTGCTCCAGTTCACGTGATATCTCGTATCGATTGTGATCTTTGCGGCGTTTCTCGTCTTACCGAGATCGATTTGAAGCCATTCATCACCGGCTCCCGCAAGGTTGCCGACCCAGCCATACGCCGCGGCAGAGAGCTTGCCGTCGACAGCGGCTTTAGGCATGGTGTTTACGTTGGAATAGCTGGAGCCTGACGCCGGCTTGTTCAAGGCGGTATTCTCGAGGCCTTTTTCTTCGATCACGATCTTTTTCTGGATAAGCGCTGCCAGGCGGCCATTCGCATCGTAAGCGTATTCAAAAAGTTTATCCGCCGTTTTAAGCGATGTAAGTTTTCCCGCTGCATCCCTGGTTTCCTGAAGGATTTGCAGATTGATTCCGAGGACTCCCGGGTCGAGCGGACTCATAAACAGAAAATCCTGGTTGAGAACGTCGGGAAGCTGCTCGGATTTCCGGAAAACGACATGGTCCTCACTCCCGGAGGAATTGTAAGCGTCCATCTGAGAAATAAATTCGTTCAGCGTTTTCCGGGCACGTGTTTCCGCGCGAGGCGTCCTTAAAGCCTCATCGAGGCGGGCAAGAAACCGGACCAAAGACAGGGCTCTCCCCTCATTTTCGACACCTTCCCTGCCATATTCGAAAGCCCCTTCCGAAGTGAGAACGTACTCCGTGCCGAAATCCGCCGCGTTCAGGAGATCAAAAGAAGAAGGGCCGTGTTCCGAGCCGGCTTCGACATGGGTGTGCGCTATGAATGAAGCTTTCTCGAGAAGCTGTTTCGCGGGCGCAAGCATGCCGATTGCTTCCCTTCCTCCGCTCGAGAAGAGCACGATCTCGCCGTCAAGCACCGCAATCCCTGTCTCGCGGGGCAGCGTGAGTAATTTCACGAGATCTTTTTCAGTCAGCATATCAAGGACGACAGCCGCCGCGATCCCCTGACTCAGTTCTTCAATCGCATAATCGAACGATCTGCGTTCGGAAATAATCTCTGGGGCAGTGTCCTCGGCCCGATCTTCATTAACCGCGGCCGCCGCAGCAGGTTCAAGGACAAGCGTGTCCTGCAGGAAAGTTTCAGAAGACTGCGCAACGGGCCCGCTGCCGGAAGTTCCGGCCCCACCCGTTTCAGGATTCTGAATCGCGTACTCGGCCTGGTAAGCCGGCTCCGGAGCCAAGGGCGCGGAAAAAACGATTTGCTCGTGAAGGAAAAACATGACGGTAAAAAAGCTGGTCAGTCTCAAAAACTTTTTATTCAGTCGGCCTGCACTCATGGGGGAAATCCTCCTCAAGGATCTGTGATGTGGGCACAGACAAGCATAGAGGCAGATCCGGTTTTAGAGAATCAGAGAGATGTTTTTCTGCGAGGCGTATCGCGCGGGATTACATAACGGGTCGGCGCTGGTGAGAGATCTGAGAAGGATGAAAGAAAAAGCCCGGCCAAGCGTTTGCCTGACCGGATTTCTATATAGAAGCGGGGTTAATGCAGAACTTTGACTTCGGTTTCTTCAGACGGGACTTCCTTGATCCAGAGGTCCTGTGACGGAAAGGGCATGGTGAGGCCGTTTCTTTCGACCGCGGTCTTCAAGGTTTCCATCAGGCTGCCGAGCGCGTCTCCGAAGTCGAGGGCTTTCGTCCACACGCGGACGGCGAAGACGACGGCGCTGGCGCCGTATTCGACGAGGACGACGGCGGGCGCCGGGTCTTTCAGGATGCGCGCGTCGGCAAGAGCCGCGTCCATGAGGACCTTCTTTGTCTTCGCGATGTCATCCGAATAGGAAATGCCGATTTTGATTTCGATGCGGCGCGTGGGGTTTGCGGCGAAGTTCGTGATGACGCCGCTCGTCGCCTGCGAGTTCGGGAGGATGATTTTGACGCCGTCGGGCGCGGTGAGGACGGTGTTGAAAATCTGAATTTCTTCGACAGTCCCCATGACGCCGCCCGTGTTCACGAAGTCGCCCACACGGTAAGGACGGAAAAGAAGGACGAGCACGCCCGCTGCGAAATTGGAGAGCGAGCCCTGGAGAGCGAGACCGATCGCGAGGCTGGCGGCGCCGATGACAGCGATGAAGGACGCGGTCTGGATGCCAAGGCGCGCGAGCGCTGCGAGGGTGACGAAAGTCAGGAGACCCGCGTAAGTGAGATTGCCCGCGAACTTCGAAAGCGTGATATCGACTTTCTGACGTTCGAGGACGGTCCGTATGCTGCGCGCAACTTTCTTTGCCAGCCATTTGCCTATAATGAAGATCGCGAGAGCCGCAACGATGTTGAGGCCGTAAAGCATGAAAAGATCGCCAAATTCCTGTGTTTTGACTTCCATGAAAAAAACTCCTTTATGTCAGGGAGAGAAGTTGAATGTTGGCGCGGATTATAGCCTTTCGCATTGCTTCGCAGCAAAGAAAAAGCCGGCTTGCGTGATTCTCCGTTTTGTATAATTGTTTTTTAATGTTTATTATTGATAAAAATTGCTAACTGTAATGCCTGAGGGCGGCCTTAACTCTCTGACTTCACAGGACTCATAGATGGGGATTTCTACGGATGCTTTTTTCTACCGTTTCCCGGTATTCGGATTTTTTTAAATTTATTATGCTGTCAATCAGTACGGGCGATCTATCCCGTCCCGGACTAATAAAAAATATAACCTTAAGGAGATTTAAATGAAAACGATTCTTGGAATGTTCGCAATGCTGTTCGCCGTTTCGTTCGCGGTTCCCGCGGCGTATGCCGAAGATCTTTCGGATAAGATCGAAGATGCCGGCGATAACATCGGCGATGCCGCTGATGACGCAACGGACAATGTGAAAGATGCGACTGATGACACAACGGACAATGTCGGCGATGCCATCGATGACGCTGGCGACAATGTTAATGATGCCGGCGATGATGCGGGTGACGACATTAACGATGCCGGCAAAAAAGCGAAAAAAGAAGGCGACAAACTTTTCTAGGCGTCCCGAGAGAAGCGTCAAAGCTTCTCCGAGGAAGTCCCGGCACATGAGTGACGGGGCTAGGCGTCCCGAGAGAAGCGTCAAGCTTCTCCGAGGAAGTCCCGGCACATGAGTGACGGGGCTAGGCGTCCCGAGAGAAGCGTCAAGCTCTAGATGATAAAGGCACGGGATCTCTCCCGTGCCTTTATTTTTTTCCCAGGGGTGCCTGCTTTGTGGAAAGGATTTTAATCCGCTGACTTAAAACTTCTTGGTGAACTTCACATCGCCTGCCGCGTTCGGTTGAGTCGTGCCGGCGGAAGGAGCCGACATGCGGAAACTTCCGATCAAAAAGCAATCGGGTGCAAGGCTGAGGGTGACGTCGAGCCCCATGAGCGGAGACGCGTCATTGCTAAGCCCCTGCGGCTTTCTTTGACGGGCGGCGCCTGAATAAACCTGGGTATTCACTTTGTAGCGCTCAGAGATTTCTTTTTCGATATCGGTGCCCGCGCGGACCTCTTCCGTGGAATCGGCCTTTTCAGGAGCCGTGACGTCGAAAGAGACGAACGGCGTGATATCCATATCCATATACTGCAGATCGTAATCGAGCCGTAGGCGGTGGCGTTCTTCGTTCCATTTCACGTCGTAAAGTAGATAGCGGTCGCTCGAGCGGCGGTTATCGTAGCGCAGGGTAAGACGCTTGTATTGATTTTGCAGCGTGAGATAGGCGGCGTCCAGGCGGTCATTTACCCACCCGGTCGTCGATTGCCGGGTCCGCTGGTCGGCCGAACCCGTTACCTGAAAATTTCTCAGGAGTTCGTGTTTGCTTCCCGAGAAAGGCTGAAGCGAGGCATTCACGCCGGGGGTCGTTGACTCGATGGCAAAGGGGTCCTGCGTGTGAATGTCTTCCGCAGTACCGCGGAGTGAGACGCCGGCTTTCACCTTGTCGGTGAATTGATGCGTGGCGGCAGCGGTATAGCCTCTGCGTTCGGTAAGAATGCCGCCCTCGAGCGGCTTGAAGTAACCGGCTTCATAATGTTCGTAGTTGAGGTTGAAACGGGTCTCGCCAAGTTTATTCCGGAAAGCGGCTTCATTCAGAATAAAAAGTGCGCTTCCCCACGCGGACTCACCGGCAGCGGATTTCATAAGACGGCCGCTCGTGTTCTGCGCGGTCTGAATGCGGTTTTTGAAAGCTCCGTATTCCGTCGTGACGTCCACGCTTTCGATGCGGTTGTCGGCTGCGGCGTTATAAGAGGATTCGCTGACTACGCTGCGGATTGTATCCGAGCCGTCGATCTCGCCCGTGAGCCCCGGGATCTCGAGCCCTTCCCCTGTTAGTTCTTGCTCCCGTCTTTCCGCGGCGACGAAAGGCCGGTCCCACGCATCGTCCTCCTCGGGTGAATTCATGAGCGACTTCAATGTAAGACCGAAATCCCCCACTTTGTCCATCATGCGTTCGCCCCGGCTGCGCTCCGCATAAACCAGCCGGTGGAGATTGGCGTCAAAATCGCCGAGAGTAGCCTGGGTGTATGGGTCCTGGAGACGGCGGCGCGTCTCAGGTTTGAGCGGCGTCCCGATTTCTCGTATAGGATCGTCGAGGCCTTTCAATTCCGCGGCAGGTGAAATCTCTGACCATTTGATGCGATAAGCTGAATAGGGTGAAGCCGACTCCTGGCCTTCCGAACTGCCCCGCTCGGCAAGATCTCCGCGGACCGTAATAACGCGCGGCTCCATATAAGACTCGAGCGCAAAGGGCGCGATGCCTGAACCCATAAAAGAAACACTTTGAACGACCTGGGTGAAGCCTTCCCGCGGAGCGGAAGATATGAAGACCACCAGGCTTAAGAGAAGGCTTGACGCTTTCTTCATAAGTACCCCGGGTGGTAGCTAATGGATTTACTGATAGCGGGGAGAGATATAACCTTAAACGGCTTTGCAGATTTTTTCTAGAGGTTTTTTATCATTATTTCACTTTTTATTACGAGAGGCCTTGAAAATATCCGGATGGTGCAGAATTAAATTGCAGATTGTGGATACATGATAATTACGTAAAAAAAGTGTACGGGAAATCGGACGCTTCAGAAGCTAAACCACGTTTAAAACAGCAACGGGACAGGGTGCATTGCGGAGAATACGTTCGACCCGGGGGCCAAGGAAAAGCCGCTCGGAGGCGGGGCGCAGATCCGTACTGAGAATAATGAGATCGGCGCTGCGGGAGAGAGCCATGTTGATGATCTCATGTTCGGGGTTTGGGCTGACGCGGACTTCCCCGAAGGCGGGGATCTTGTAGAAATGACCGAGCTCTTCGAGTTCTGCGACAACCTGATGGCCCGTCTTCAGCTGGCGGTCGAAAACCTCTTCATGCAGGATCTCCTCCTGAATATCTCCCCCGCTCCGCGCGACGACGTAGAGAAAGTTTACTTTGGTGCCCGCGTCCGCCAGATAAAACGCGAGCTCAGCAGCCCGCCTCGAAGCAACCGAGCCGTTCGTAGGAACAAGAATACGCCGGGGCTGCCAGTCTTCGGGCAGCTGGCGGGCGTGAACGACGAGCGTGGGACAGGGACTCATCCGGACGAGGTCGTCAATGATGGGTGAAAAAAGACTTCCGGCTTCCGGCTTCTCGACCGAAGCGCCGAGAATCAGAAGATGGTAAAACTTCGCGGCCTCGTCCAGAATCATTCTAAGCGGGTCCGAACTTTCCACGACTTTATTGACGACTTCCTGGCCGCGGAAATTGCCGCCGATCCGATCGATGTACTTCTGCGTCTTGTCCTTCTTTTCCTTGTCCGCAACGCTCAGGGTTGTGATCGAGAGTTTGTTGCGCCTCGCGATCTTTTCGACGATACGTACTTTCATTAACTGCATCCCCTCGAGTTTTTCGCCCGTATCACGCAGCCTCATGGGAAGAAGCACTCTGTGAATGGCGGCAATCGGACTGCCCGAGGTAAGCTCTTCATGGCGGAGACGCTTCGATTCCTCTTCTTCGGGTTTGACGTGGGCGAGAATCCACCTGAGGGCAGTGGGCGCAATCAGCGAGGTGACCATCGCCATCACGACGATGATCGAAAACATTTCAGGGCTGAGGATCCCGAGGGACAACCCGATCGTGGCGACGATAATTTCCATCGCCCCGCGGGCATTGAGCGCCGCACCGAAACAGAGGGCCGTCCAGTGGCCGCTTTTTCCTATCAGCCGGGACCCGGCGTATGTGCCCGCGACCTTGGCGAAAGTGGCGACAAGAATGACGCTGAGAGTGATCAATAGAAGCTGAGGGTGCAGGAGCCGGAGGATGTCGACTTTCAGGCCGGCGACCGCGAAAAAGATCGGCGCGAAAACTCCGAGAGCGATACTTTCCACCGTCTCCCTGACCTGGTGCGGAAGGCGCGGCATCTGTCCGAAAAGAATTCCCATGACGAAGGCGCCGAGGACGGGCTCGAGCTTGAGGGTTTGAGTGAGGGCGGCCCAGGCAAAAGTCAGAACGACGACGAGCGTCAGCAGCCTCTCCCGGCTCACCAGTTCATCCTGCGTGAAATCGAGCGCTTTTTTTACCAGATACCGGCCGGCGGTAAAACTGAAAAACATAAAAGCGAAAACCATGCCCGCCGAGCCGGCGACACTCATCGCGGTGACGCTGTGCCCCGCCGCCAGCCCCGCCACGATGGAAAGAAGGACCCAGCCCACCGTGTCGTCGATCATGGCCGCAGCGATGATCGTCTGGCCTATGTCCCGGCGTATCAGTCTCATATCGATCAGGACTTTGGAAATAACAGGGATGGCTGAAATCGACATGGCGGTCGCCATAAAAAGAGAAAAGACAAATCTTTGATTTTCATCCGCGAGCAATTCCGTGGGCAGCACCTGCCCGAGGAAATAGCCGCAGACAAGGGGCACGAGAAGCCCGCCCGCGGCCGCGCCAAAGGCCGTGCGGGCATGGCGGCGTATGAGGTGAATATCCGTTTCAAGTCCGGTCACCAGGAGAAGGAACATGGCACCCAGCATGCTCACGACCTCGAGCAGGTAGCCCTGGACGGGAGTGCCTGGAATAATCGACCCCTGAAAAAAAGGGAACAGAGAACCCAGAACGGAGGGCCCCAGAAGTATGCCCGCCATGATTTCGCCCACAACGGAAGGCTGGCCTAAACGCTGAGCGACTTCTCCGAGCGCGCGGGCAGAAAAAAGCAGCACCGAGATCTGCAGAAGCAGCATGAGAACATCATGATGTGAAGCGGCCGTGAAAACAACCATATCTAAAATCCTCGGAAAGTTTCTCGGGGAGGCTGAAAGCAAGTGGATTATACATGAGGAGCCCGGGATGGCAAAAATTTTTCCCTGTACGAAAAAAGCCCGCGGAAGCCTGTTCCGCGGGCCTTGGGTATTTTTCCGGCCGGGCCGCATTAGGTTCTTTTGCATTTGTCATTCTGAGTGAAACGAAGAATCTCCAACCTTGGCATGAGATCCTTGACCAATGCTTCTGCATTGGTACTATCACGGCGCGGGTGAAGATGCCGCGTCCGGATTGTCACTTCGTTCAGGATGACAAATATCAAAATAATTATCTATTCTTACTCAGATCGCGTCGCTTCCCCTGTCTCCGGTGCGGATGCGGATGCATTCCTCGAGATGGGTGATAAAGATCTTTCCGTCCCCGATCTTCCCTTCACCGTGTTTTGCAGCCTTGATGATGGCGTCGACCGCGATAGAAACAAACTTGTCGTTGCACGCGATGTCGATACGGACTTTCGGGATGAGATTCGGGACCACGATCTCACTCCGGTAAATCTCTCCCTCCGCGGCCTGGCGTCCGTGTCCGGTGACCCGGCTCACGGTAATGCGTGTAATCTCCGCGGCGAAAAGCGCCTCCCGGACCACGTCCAGCTTGTCCGGCTGAATAATCGCTGTAATGAGTTTCATCTAAATAACTCCTTTAACGTTTGTCTCATTTAAAGATCCTTCGACTCGTCTACTCGCTCGGGATGAGCCCTCCGTTTGAGGACTTTTGATATGCGAGGACTCAGTTCAGGTTGAGCAGGCCGTATCCCTGCTCTGCGTGTTCGCTCTGGTCGAGACCGATAGATTCGCTCTCTTTGCTGATTCTGAAGCCGATCGTTTTCTGGATCAGCAGAACGAGAATGAACGTGACGCCTGCGGCATAAACGATAGTGAGTGAAACCGCAAGAAACTGGACGCCGAACTGCTGGACGGCGCTCCAGGTTCCGTTCGCTTTCACGGCGGCTTCCGCGAGCCACTCCGGCCGTATAAAGAAGCTGAGGAGAAGCGCGCCGGAAATCCCGGAAACGCCGTGGATCCCGAACACGTCAAGGCTGTCATCATAGCCGAGTTTGTTCTTTACGATAATGGCCGTATAGGAAATGACCGAAGCCAGGGCTCCGAGAACGAGCGCTGCCCACGGCTGGACGACGCCCGCGGCGGGCGTGATCGCAACCAGACCCGCGAGAATGCCGGAAGCGAGGCCGAGACTTGTGGCCTTTCCGTGGCGGAAGGCTTCGATAAGGATCCAGCTCAAAGCGCCTGCCGCAGCGGCGGCCTGAGTCGCGGTGAGCGCGCGCGCAGTCGTAAGACCGCTCGCGACGGAACTACCCGCGTTAAATCCGAACCAGCCTACCCAGAGAAGGCCCGCACCGAGGAGCGTCATCGTGAGGTTGTTGGGATGCATGTTGTTCTTCGGATAACCGCGCCGCGAGCCCAGGAACAGGCACGCGATAAGGGCGCTGATACCAGAGGAGATATGCACGACCGTGCCGCCGGCAAAATCAATCGCGCCCATCGGACCGAGATTAAAGAGCATGCCGTCAGAAGCCCAGACCCAGTGGCAGAGCGGGCAGTAAACGAGAATCGTCCAGAGCGCAATGAAGATGCAGTAGCTTTTGAACTTCACACGTTCGGCAAACGCGCCCGCGATAAGAGCCGGCGTGATGATGGCGAACTTTCCCTGGAACATCGCGAAGACGTATTCGGGAATGCCCGTGCTCATGATCGTATTGTCGATCCCCTTCAGAAAAAAGTAATCGGGGTTCCAGCCGATCCAGCCGCCGAGGACGTTCGGCCCGAAGCAGAAGGCGTAACCGCAGACAATCCACAGGACGCCGACAATCCCCATGGCGACAAAACTGTGCATCATCGTGCCGAGCACGTTTTTTGTCCGGACGAGCCCGCCGTAAAAAAGCGCGAGGCCCGGGACCATGAGCAGGACAAGTGTGGTCGAGGTAATCATCCAGGCGGTTACCCCCGTATCCACCGGAACGTCCTGCGCCCACGCGGCCGCAGGCACGGAAAGCAGGCCGAGCAGTAATAAAGCAGACTTTCTTAGATTCATTTTTTCTCCCTTGTCACTGGGTCTACAAAAATTGAGAGGATTCCTGCATTTTTGTAGAAGAATACCCCGCCGGGGGATTTGCTTTCCAGCATTAAATAGTTTAGCGGCTTTATTTTTTCACACCACCTTTGCCATTCAGGAGAAAACCTTCTGAAGCGAAGCCTCTTAGTCTTTGATAACACCTACCTTACGAAATAACGCACATCGACGACGCTCTTAATTTCCTTATTGATGCTGGAGGTATCGTTGATGCCGTAATCGGCGACTTCGGTCGAATGGAGCGGTGTAATCTGGAAGACGCCTACCCGCACGTCCGCGATACTACCGAGCCGGAACTTACCGTTCTTTGCTAGAATGTGGGCCCGCTCCCGCGCGTTCGCCGTTGCCCGGCCGATCATTTCGATCTTGAGGCCTTCGAGCCCGGTAAAAAGATACTGGGGCTGGCGCACCATCGCCGTAATCCCCTGCCCCACGAGATCTCCGGATTCGGAAGCAAGGCGCGCGATCTTTGCGACATCCCCTGATTCCACGCGGTACGACTGGCTTACCTGATAGAAAGCGATATCGTTCGTCGAATGGCCGGTCTCGGAAATTCTGTAACGCTCTTCGACCTGGACCGGTGAAGCCCCGATTTCCTGCGGCTTGATCTTGTAGCCGCCGAGAAATTTCGTCAGCATTTCATTGTCCTGCGATAGTTTCGCGTAAGCCGCGGCAAGATCCATGTCCCGGGTCTGGAGAGTGATTTCAAAGATCGCGAGGTCGGAGGTGATTTTTTCCGAAGCGAACCCTTTCACGCTGACGTGCCCCTTGTTTTTTATCGCGAGCGCGGTACTCGATCCCATTCGGGCTATCCAGACGAGGGTGGTGCAGAGAAGAAGAGTGACGACGATGAGAGGCAGATGCTTGTTCATGGTGACCTTTGGGATTGCGGGCTCCGGGGAGTCTCGCTCAAAACAACTATTTGTTAATGTCGCAGGTGACCGGAAGGGGCCTTCCGGCCGTCAACTTTGTGGAATTTCGTAGAGTTGAGTGCGGAGATTAACGGCGGGTAAGAATAGGAAGTTAAGAGGAAAATAAAAAAATTCCGTCCCGCCGTATTAAACGCCGGCGGGACGGAAAAAAACGATTTATCTCAGCGCTTCACCGGAAACATTGCTGGTGACGGGCGTAACGAGAAGTGAGAAGGGAAAGAAGATGAACCACCAGGCGCGGCTGTTAGACTGCACGATGTTGACCTTGGTCGCTCCATGTGATTTGGCGGCGGCCGTGAAATCAGAGACCGTCTGTTCGAGCGAAGCGTTTCCGGCAATGGGCTCTTTGCCGAGCATAAGATGAAGAGCCATATTGGAAGTGCTGATATGAGCTACAGGCGTGCCGTCAGCGGTCGGGAGGCCATTGAAATCCTTGGCGACCTTCGTGCTGGAGCAGCCGGAAAGCGGCATGGCGAGAACGACGACGAGTGCGGTGAACCGATGGAACATGTTCATGATAAATCCTCTTTCTGTTGTATTGCTTGGAGGGACGAGACCTGCGCCGCGGGTTACGCGATCGGCAGAACCCATTCGAGGCGTAGCATAACAACTTTCCGGCGGGGAAGCAATGCGGGAAAATGTTCCCGCCGGTCTGCGGCCGCATGGAGGCAAACGACGGCCGCAGATCGCTAGGGATTCTACTTAGGGGACGTAAGCGTCCGCTTCGATTTCGACCAGCATCTGCGGATCGATAAGCTTGCTGACTTCGACGATCGTGCACGCGGGGCGAATATTTTTAAAAATTTCCCCATGAGCGCGGCCTGCTTTTTCCCAATCGTGAATGTGTGCGAGATAGATACGGGTGCGCACGACATGTTTCATGGATGCGCCAGCCTGTTTGAGAGCGGACTCAATATTCTTGAGCGCCTGCTTGGTCTGCGCATAGAGATCGCCCGCCCCGACGAAACCGTCAGGAGTCGTGGCCGTGGTTCCGGAGACATAAACGTAAGGACCCACTTTTACGGCACGTGAATAGCCGATAATGGGTTCCCACTTACTACCGCTGGAAATGTTTGTTCTCTGCTGGGAACCGGACGCGCCGGACTCACCTTTCCGGACCGGAGTCAAAAGTGTTTTACTCATGTCTTCACCTCACTGGTTGGATGGGATAATACAGATTCGCGGCCCAAACATCAATAGGCAGCCCGGATAAAAGAAGAAGGAGGACGTGGTTTTCAGCCGTCCGGAATGATATTATCCAAAACAGATTGGATGCGATGCCCGGATCTCTCAGGCCTGAGACGGGTGAAACTTTCTGAAACGCTTACTATATAGAAAGGCCCCATGGAACCCCCGGAACTGACTGAAACTGCCCACTATCAATGCCCTGTCTGCAATAAAAAGACACCCCGCGACCTGGCGGTCTATATTGATCACACCAACCAGCATATCGTGGAAGAAATCAAGAAAGATCATCCTCAGTGGGTTTCCGGAGACGGCACCTGTAAACCTTGTATGGACTATTACGAGACGCAAATCTCCGGGGAAGCGGGCTCGGTCAACATCGGGCCGACGGGAATCCGGAAAAGACTTTATTCAGGTATTACTCTCCTTGTCCTGAGTGCTCTTGTTTCCCTCTGGATGATCTTTCAGCACGTTTCTGCACTGTGGAGTGTCTTTTTATTTCTGCCGCTCTGGCTCGGAATCACCTCTGTCACGGAAGCGCGCATGCGGACGTGCTCTCTTCTTGCGGAAATGGGCGTGCGGAATATGGACAGCGGCAACAAGAAAATCATGAAGGACGAAATCATGTCCGCTTTGAAAAGGCGGGGAAGAAAGATTATGAGCAGTTCGGCCTTGGGCGCCGCAGCACTTACGGCCGTCACTGCTCTTCTTGCAACTTACGTTTAAAGCGTCTGGTTCCAAATAACTGTCGAAAATACGGATGCTTATAAATTAATAAGGACGCCGCCCTCTGTCGCCGCCGTCACCGCCGCGGTCGCCTCCTCCAAATTCTCTCTTCTGAGGCGGGCGGGCTTCTGAAACGCGGATACTTCTTCCCATCAAATCCTGTCCGTCTGCCTGAAGCGCCTTCTCGGCCCCCTCTTCGGCGGCCATTTCCACGAAAGCAAACCCTTTGGAGCGGTTCGTATCGCGGTCCATGATGACCTGAGCACGCGTGACTTCTCCGTACTGGGTAAAGTGTTGTTTCAGATCTTCTTCGTTCGTATCGTAGCTCAGATTTCCGATATACAATTTTTTCTGCATGACAAACTCCTCAGCGGCAAGAATGAACGGGTTCAGGAAAATCACAGAAAAACTGTTCGGGGGGCAGCAATTCTCTATGGACCCAGGCATAGAGACCGGAAGGGACATAATCATGACCCCGCCTGATCTCGTTAGCGGGCAAAGCTAGGCTAGCATGACATCAACTCATGGGCAAGCGCTAAAATCTACTACGCGAAGACCGCGTGACCCTGCCGCACAAAGATGCTCAGGCAAGGTGAGATGAGGTCTGCGCAGCCATTGCGCACGGGCCAATCCTAAAATAAAAAGGGGGCACCCAAGAAATCCTGGGTGCCCCCTTTTCGGGGTCGGCGGGTTTAAACTCGCCTGATTACACGGTGAAGGTGACAGAATAATTCTTGTCACCCGTGCTCGTCGTGTAAATCATCTTGAGCGTATGCGTTCCTTTGGCGAGCTTCGCGGGATCGAGAAGCAGCGAGAAAGGGCTCGTATATGCCTGAGCGTATTTCGTTCCGTTCAGGTAGTAGAACACCTTGCGGATCGAAGGATTTAAAGTCAGGTTCGGCTTCACGGTTACAGGGGCCGTAAGTGTCTGGCCTTCCGTGATACCCGTTAACACCGCAGGCGGCGCAGCTTTCACGGTGAAATTAATCGTGAAAGCAAGGTCGCCCGTAGGCAGCTTGTAAATGCCCGTGAGTTTGTGCGTGCCGGCGGTGAGCTTCGTCGTATCGATAACGTAATCGAAAGGCGAAGTCAAAGCCTGCTTCACTGCCACTCCGTCCATGGAATAATGGACGCCCGTGAGATTGGGATGAACCGTAAGATCAGGCTTCACGGTCACCACCACAGGCTGGGTAACTTCCTGGCCTTCCGTCAGACCGATCATCTTCGGTGCCGGAACAGGAGGAGGAACGTTCGCGCCGACCTTGAAGTTGACGGTAATCCAGTGATCACCGGTCGCATCAGTGTAAAGCGCCTTGAACACGTGATTGCCCTGAGTGAGCGTCGAAGCGTCGAGCGTATACGCGAAAGGTGACGTATACGTACGGGTCTTCATCGTGCCGTCCACGTAATACGCGACCTTGCGTACGCCGGGAAGAACGGTCAGATTCGGCTTCACTATGATCGAACCGCTGACGGTCTGGCCTTCCGTGATACCGAGGAGCTGCCCGTCTGTAACCGGGGCCTTCACGGTGAAATTAATCGTGAAGTTGAGATCGCCCGTGGGCAGCTTGTAGACGCCCGTGAGCTTGTGAGCGCCGGCCGCGAGATTCGCCGTATTGATCAAGTAATCAAAGGGCGAAACTGTGGCCTGCTTCACGAGTACTCCGTCCATCGAATAGTGGACGCCCGTGAGATTCGGGTGCACCGTGAGATCGGGCTTCACGGTAACATTGCCCGAAATTTCCTGGCCTTCCGTGAGACCGATGATCTTGGGAGCCGGTACCGCGGGCTTATTCAATGTGAAATTAATGGTGAAATTCAGGTTGCCCGTGGGAAGCTTGTAAACGCCGGTCAGCTTATGAGCGCCGTTTGCAAGGTTCTGAACGTTGATAAGATAATCAAACGGAGAAACCGAAGCCTGTTTCACGAGCACGCCGTCCATCAAGTAATCAACACCCGTAAGAGCCGGGTGCAGGGTAAGATCGGGCTTCACCGTGACATTCGCGGTGATCTGCTGACCTTCCGTGAGACCGAGGATCTTGGGTGCGGGAATCGGAACGCCCTGGTGCTCGTAAGAGCCGGCATCGACTCTGGTATCAACAACACGGTTTTTGCCGTCGAGATCATTCGCCGACGTCATATACGTATTGTTACCCGCGTTGATGGCGGGGCTGCCGTTTTTCAGGCGATAATTTTTGTTCGCCATGTCCACCATCATCGGATCCGCCCACTGGCTGGTCGACGGAAGCGAAAAACTGGGGCCGCTCTTGGTGGGATCAAACCAGATCACATTATCCTGGCTGAACTGCCCGCCATAAACGCCGAGCATCGTGCTGCCTGTAAGACCACGGGAGGCGACAATGCTGTTCTCGAGCCGGATGGACGCCGTAGAGGTCCCGACCTTGACGTCGTGACCTTCATTATCAGCAAAGGTCGTGTTGATAAACGTCACGTGGCCATTGCGCATATTGACGCCGTTTCCGTCCCATTTCACCGTTCCCTCGCTCTGCCGCTTCGCGCGGTAGGAAAGAGAGTTCTTGATCACGATGTTGGTTCCCCAGAGTTTGAAATTATTCTTGTTTCCGAACGCGACCACGTTTTCCACAAGAACGTTGCTGCCCTTGATGTCAAAACCGCCGTCTGCGTGGTCTCCGGAAATGACGTTCCGGATCGTGATGTTAGAAACCGCGTCTTCGAAAATGAAGCCGTCGCCGTTCAAATAATAATCAGGCAGGCTGTTGTAGCCGGCCCAGCGGTCCGCGGACCCGTACGTTTCAATGTTCTCGTACAGGAGGTTTTTGCTGGTGCCTTCCGCACGGAAGGCGTTACGGGAGTTGATCGCGTAAACGTTACGCACGGTCACGTTTTCGCCGCTCTTGATGTTCACGGCGAACTGAGAACCGTCGGTCTTGAGACCATCCACCACGATGTTCGTGCTGCCGGCGCTGACTTCTACCGCCGAACGAGCCTTGTTCACCGTAAGATTTTCGAAACGGAGGTGGTCAAAACCTTTCGTTTCGAAGATCGGGTCATACTGCCCTAGTGTCGTGCCGTCAAAAATGACGGTGCCCACGCCGCGGACGGTAATAGGTGCATCCAGCGTACCGGAAACGGCCCAATTGGCGGTTTCTTTATACGTTCCCTCTTTGATAAAAAGGGTATCACCGGGCTGCAGCTTATTGATCGCTCCCTGAACCGAACGCCAGGGAGAGGTTTCAGATCCCTCATTGGAGTCCGAACCCGATAGAGAAACGTACAAGGAACGCCCGGAAGCCGCAAGAAGCTGGCTCTGGGTATCACTCGTTGCTTCGCTGATGGGGCTATCCGTCAAAAACGCCATGGTGGCGTCTGCCGGGACAACCGAGGCGGAAGCGGCGGCTGTCTTACTAGCATCTTCGGCCTTGATAACAGCGGTCTGAGTAGAGAGTACGTCGGGGGACAGATATTCCTGTGCAAGAACTGACGGAGGAAATACGGCGCTCATTGCAATAACGAGCAACGCCGCAATGGAACGCGTCGTACGTCCAGCCGTCAGTGAAGGCCGTTTACCAGTTCTGTGTGAATATCGCATTTTAGTTCTCCTCAAGTTTGAATTTGAAGGAGAAACCGTATTGCCACTATATGGGAGCGGACTATGGGGATGGAGTTGCGACTATTTGAAGATATGGGGGATGGCCCACCGCAAAACCGTTTTAACCACGCTAACCAGACAATCCGGAGTTCTCGTCCAGCTTAGAATCTCGGATCGCTTAATTTTTTTTGTTAAAGAACGATCAGTGTCTTCAGGGAGAAGCTTAACCGAGACTAAAGGAATTTCAAGTCCAAACATCAGGGTTATCCCGATAGAGGTATCGGGTGAGGTCTTAGTTCCTTGAGATTTTATTTTATCTCGGAACAAGAATTTCTTTTTTGAAGCTCCATAAACGCTTATAATGTGGAAACTTATAGCAAGACTGCCTAAAGAGTTTTATCAGACTTTTAATACGTTTTTTTGGTGAAAAAAATTTATGGTCGCCCCCAAAAATATTTCAAAAAAATCCTCTTTTTCCGGTTCCGGAGACCCTAAAAATCGTTTCGAATCGCTTTTTCAGAATGCTCGAGACGCAATCGTAATCTCCGATTCGAACGGTTTTGTGACCGCCTGGAACCGCTCCGCGGAGGATATGTTCGGCTATTCGGCCGCCGAAGCCGTCGGCCAGAAACTTTCGATTATTATTCCCCCCCGCTACCGCGACGCGCATGACGCCGGAATGAAAAGATACCGTGAAACCGGAGTGCCGAAGCTTATCGGGACGACGATCGAAGTGCCTGGTATGAAAAAGGATGGGACTCATTTCCCGATAGAACTTTCGCTCTCCTCCTGGGCCGAGGGAGAGACACGTTTTATCACCGGAATCATGCGCGATATCAGCGAAAGAAAGAAGGTTCAGGCAGAGCTGCAAAAAGCCAAAGATGAACTTGAGGAACGCGTTCAGGAACGAACAAGCCGGTTAAACAATCAGTATAAAATCGCGCGGATTCTCTCTGAAACCGGGACCTCCGAAGAGATTTATTCTCGTCTGCTGGAGCATATCTGTTCCTACTATGCCTGGCCTGTGGGTGCAATCTGGCAGATCAGCGAAGACGGGACCCATCTTTCCTGCCTGCACATGTGGTGCGTAAATTCCGGGTTCGAGAACTTTCGGGAAAGCAGTCTCAAAAAAAGTTTTAAAAAAGGCGAGGGGCTTCCTGGATCAGCCTGGAAGGAAAGCGAGCCTGTCTGGATCACGGATGTAACCCAGAATCAGAACTTTCACTTTCTCCGGATGAACGAAGCCCTCAGGGACGGCGTGGTTTCTGCCGCCGCCTTCCCCATTATCCTGAACGGCAGCGTCACCGGAGTCATCGAATTCTTCAGTTCGAGTCCGCACGCGGAAAACGAAGACATGGCCCTCATGATCCGTTCCATGGCGGGGCAAATCGGACAGTATCTCGAAAGAAGACGTGCCGAGGCCGCTCGTGAAAAAAGCGAGCGCCGGCTCAAAGCTATTTTTGATCAGGTCATCGTGGGAATCGTGCAGATAGGGCTCGACGGACGTTTCGTTCTCGCCAATAGCAAGTTTTGCGAAATCCTCGGCCGGCCGCTTGATGAGATCATGGCCCTGGGGATATGGGAACTCACTCACCCAGAGGATGCGCCGGCCGATACGGAAAGAATCGAAAAACTGCTTAAGGGCGGCTCGGAAAGCGGATTTGTGGCGGAGAAAAGATTCGTCAGGCCTGACGGTTCTGTCATATGGGCCATTTTGAGCCTCTCGCTCGTGAGAGACGCCTCGGGAAATCCCTCGGGCGCGGTCGCTGCCGTCCAGAATATTTCAGATCAGAAAAAGGCACAGCAGGCCCTTGCCGACAGCGAAGAACGCTACCGCTGGCTTGTCGAAAATACCTCGGAAGCGATCTGGCGTTTCGATCTCGAGAAGCCTGTTCCCATAAATCTTCCCGTTGACGAACAGATCCGTCTCGTCTACAAGCACGCCTATCTCGCCGAATGCAACGAACGCATGGCGCAGCTCTACGGTTTCAAAACCTGCGGCGAAGTCCAGGGCATGCGGTTGAATGAGTTTATGGTCGAAGCCGACTCCGCCAATACGGAGTATCTCAGCGCCTTTATCGCTTCCGGATATCGTCTCCTCGACGCCGAATCGACGGAAAAAGACAAAAAGGGCGGGATGAAATATTTTCTGAATAATCTTATCGGATACGTCGAAGACGGCTGCGTGCTTAGGGCGTGGGGAACAAGCCGCGACATCACCGAGCGCAAGCAAATCGAGCTGGCGCTCAGGAGAAGCGAGGCCCATTTCCGCGAGCTGGCCGACGCCATGCCGCAGATCGTATGGACTGCGCGGCCGGACGGATACCTCGATTATTATAATAAGCGCTGGTATGAATACACGGGCGGAACCCAAGACGCGGGCGGCGACCAGAACTGGACACGGTTCCTCCACCCTGAAGACGTGCAGCCCTGTCTTGATAAATGGTACGCTTCGGTGAAAACGGGCGAAGTTTACGAAATCGAATACCGGTTCAAGGACCGGAAGACGGATCGTTACGTATGGCATCTCGGACGGGCGTTTCCCATCCGGGACGAAACGGGAGAGATCGTGCGCTGGTTCGGCACGTCCACCGATATCGATATGCAGAAACAGGCTGAAAGAAAACTTCGTGAAGCCGCTGAAGAACTACTCCGCTCGAACACCGAACTCGAGCAGTTCGCTTACGTCGCTTCCCACGATCTTCAGGAACCGCTGCGGATGGTTGCGACTTATACGGAGCTTCTCGCCGCAGAATACAAAAACAAGCTCGGCGAAGAAGCCCATACTTATATCAATTTCGCCGTGTCGGGTGCCCAGCGCGCCCAGGAACTCATCCACGATCTGCTTAATTATTCGCAGGTCCGCAAAAGCCAGCGCGAAGACGCGCAAGTCGACATGAACGAAGTATTACAGGACGTCCTGAAAACCCTGAGCGTCGCCATCGATAAAAGCGGCGCTGCAGTTACGAGCGATCCCCTCCCCAGGGTCATGGGAGACAGAGTGAGGCTCTTCCAGCTGCTGCAAAACCTGATTGGAAACGCGTTGAAATTCAAGAAAGAAGAAGGGGCGAAAGTTCATATTGGCGCCCGGGAACGGGGAAAACAATGGGTGTTTTCAATCGCCGACAACGGAATCGGAATTGATCCGGCGTTCCGCGAGAAAATTTTTGTTATCTTTCAGCGGCTGCACACGCGGTCGAAGTATCCCGGCACGGGGATAGGGCTCGCCATCTGCAAGAAAATAGTGGAACAGCATTCCGGGGAAATCTGGTTTGAATCAGAGCCGGGGAAGGGATCTACTTTTTATTTCACCCTTCCCGCGGCTTAAAATTCTGCAGTATTTGAGGAAACGAA